>Ga0070682_100000020_pt1 | contig 215768 bp, 253 predicted proteins | sample KBSC63LmetaG_FD_64668 | JGI IMG/M metagenome (GOLD analysis project Ga0070682, IMG submission 64668) | Corn rhizosphere microbial communities from Kellogg Biological Station, Michigan, USA - KBS C6-3L metaG | ecosystem: Host-associated > Plants > Roots > Rhizosphere | place: USA: Michigan...
GCCAACCAAGCCACGGCGGTCTCCATCATTCAAGCTGGTGCGGTGTACGTCTACGAGAGATCGGGCGTGACATGGACACAGGGTGCAAGACTGGTGGCGTTCGATCGGGGCGCTGGCGACACTTTTGGATGTTCAGTGGACATCAATGCTGAAGGTAACAAGGTCATCGTGGGAGCCTTGTTGGCAGACGTCAGCGCACTCACCACAGCAGGGGCGGCCTACGTGTTCACACTCGTGGGCGCCGCATGGGTTCAAGAAGCGAAACTCACGGCTTCTGACAAGGCTACCGGAGACAACTTTGGCTGTGCTGTCGCCATTTCGGGCGAAGGCAGTCGAGCGGTCGTCGGTGCTTGGCAGGAGGATCCCGGCGGAACCAACAACGCAGGCAGCGCATACGTGTACTCCTGACGTAGCAAACGCACTGGCCGCTCCCTTCGGGGGGCGGCTTTTGCCGAAATCTATTGGGCGGGTCGAAGAAGATCCGTATAGTTTTGAAGCTGAAAGGATACAGCAATGCAACGTTCCAATCAGCCGCCGACGCCCGCTGTCCAGGACCTGACTGCGGTCGTGCCTGTGAACAAAGGCGGTACGGGGGCAACGAATGTTTCTCAAGCCGCCACCAACCTGGGCGGCATCAACAGCTCCACCCTTGGCCAAGCCAACGGTCTGGCGCAGATGAACGGCTCGGGCCTCATCCCTCAGGCTCAACTGCCTGACGCGGCCGTGGCGGGTCCCACCCTCTCGGGCTCCAGCACCCTGTCACTTGCTCAGATCGCCACGTTTGTGATCAGCAACTACGACAGTAACAGCACCTATGCGGTGAGCTGCTCAGCCGGCACGATCTCCATCAACGGCGACACGATCACCTACACGGCACCGGGCTCGGCCGGTACGTACACCATCACGGTGGCAGGCAAGAACTTCAGCGTCGTGGTCGGCGCCATCAAGCCCGTGACACCCACGCTCACGATGACTTCGTCGGGCAACAACACCGCGGCCAACGTCGACATGTCGAGTTCGGCCTTCCTGATGGCCGCCGGTACGAGCACACACAAGAGCACGGACTGGGAGGTCTACAGCGACGCCAACCTGCTCAACCTGGTGAAATCCTCGCTGGACGACCTCACCAACAAGACCGGCTACGGTGCCACGGGTCTGGCTCTGTCCACGACCTACTACGGACGCTGCCGTCATCGCGCTGCCAACAACGAGGTTTCTGTCTGGTCTGACGTGGTCTCTGTCACCACCAAGGCCAAGTACGTGCCCACGGCTGAAGAAGCCAAGATCGTGGCCAGCGACAAGGTGGCGAGCGACGCGTTCGGCGCTTCCGTCGCAGTTGACAGCACGGCCACCCGTATCATCGTGGGTGCTAACCTGGCTGACGTCAGCGGTACGACCGATGCCGGTGCGGTCTACGTTTTCATCCGTTCGGGGGTAACCTGGACGCTGGAACAGAAGATCACCGCCTCGGACAAGGCGGCCAGCGACAGCTTCGGCAAGTCGGTGGCCATCGACGCGGACGCCACCCGTCTGGCAATCGGCTCCTACCAGGCCGATGTCAGCGCAGTGACTGACGTGGGTGCGGTGTACATCTACCTGCGCACCGGCACGGTCTGGGCGTTCGAGCAAAAGATCGTGGCGGCCGACCGTGTCACGGGCGACTACTTCGGCTGGAGCCTGGCCATGGCCACCGACGGTTCTCGTCTGGTGACCGGCGCCATTCGCAACGACGTGAGCAGCATTCCGGACTCCGGCGCGGCCTACGTGTTCTCGCGCTCCGGCGCCGTCTGGACGCAAGAGCAGAAGATCGTGCCGACTGATCCGGGCAACACCGACTTCTTCGGCAACCGTGTGTCGTGTGACGCGAGCTGCACCCGCATTGCGGTCGGCGTGCGTCTGGCTGAAACCGGTTTCACCAACTCTGGTGCCGCCTACGTGTTCCTGCGCACGGGCACCACCTGGGCTCAAGAGCAGAAGATCATCCCGTTCGACGCGGCAACCGAACTGAACTTCGGTATGACGGTGGCTCTCGACGCTACCGGTACCCGCATGGTCGTGGGCGCTCCGGCCACGGGTGCGGGCACGAGCTCGACCATTTCGGCGGTGTACATCTACCTGCGCTCCGGCACGGTCTGGGCGCTGGAGCAGAAGATCGCACCGTCGGACAAGGGTGCGGGTGACCAAGTCGGCTACTGGGTGGCCATCAACGCCACGGGTTCTCACGTCGTCGTGGGCTCTCACCAGAACGATCCGGCCAGCGTCTCCAACGCAGGTGCTGCCTACCTCTTCTCACGCAACGGGACCACCTGGAACCAAGAGAACAAGTACACGGCGTCCGACAAAGCGGCCAATGACGGCTACGGTATCACGGTGGCGATCTCTGCGGACAACTCCCGTGTGGTGATCTGTGCCTCCGATGCTGACCCGGGCGGTACGGTCGACGCCGGTGCGGTGTACGTCTACTCCTAAGCCACTACAACCTCTGGAGGCATCCTGGCTTCGGCTGGGATGCCTCCTATGCTTTTTCGCAACATCATTTGGCGGATCGCTTATATATGGTCCGAATAGCTTTTCCTCAGTGTGTCCTTGAAAGGATTTCCCCATGACTCGACAGCTGTCGGCTCCGACCCCCTCGGTGCGGCGCCTGAACATTGTCGCAGCGGTCGCCAAGGGTGGTACCTCTGCCGACAACTCGGTCGACGCGGCAACTCAACTCGGAGCAGTCAATCTCTCAACCATCGGCGTGGCCAACGGGCCTGCCAAGGTGCAAGCCGGTGGTTTGATCGACGTGAACAACCTGCCCGCTGCTTTCCCCAAGGGTCCCACGCTGGATGGCCCTTCGGATTTCTACATCGGCGCGGTCCACACGCTGACCATCACGAACTACGACGTCGCCTCTGACGCCTCCTACACGACCAGCGTGACGGCGGGTACGGTCAGCCGCAGCGGCGCCACCATCACCTTCACGGCACCGGGCACCATCCAGACCGTGACGCTCACGGTGGCAGGTCGCGCAATGCAGATCAACGTGAAGAACACCGCCCCGATCACGCCTTCGATCGTGGCACCGGTGAACTATGCGACGAATCAAAGCTCGGTCGTCTACATCACGGGCAGCGCCTTTGCCCTGCCCACGGGTACGCCGTCTCATCAGTTCAGCGACTGGGAGATTGCGCTGGACATCAATTTCACGAACGTCGTGGCTCAGAGCTTCAACGACACGGTGAACAAGACCAGCTGGACGGCTCCGACCCTGTCGGCGGCAACCCAGTACTACGTGCGCACGCGCTACAAGGACACGGTCCAGGGCTACAGCCAGTGGTCCAACCCTTCGACCTTCACCACGAAGGCCAGCTTCACCATCAGCACCGAAGAAGCCAAGCTGGTGTCTACGGACATCGCTTCCGGCGACAACTTCGGTCAATCCGTGGCTGTGAGCGGTGACGGCACCCGTGTCGTCGTGGGCGCTCATGCCAAGAACAGCTCCACCGGTGCGGCCTATGTGTTCCTGCGCAACGCCAACGGCACGTGGACCCAAGAGCAAAAGATCGTCCCCAACGATCCGACCAGCGGTTCGGCCTTCGGTTACTCCGTCATGATCTCCATCGATGCCACGCGCATCGTGGTGGCGGCTCCTTCCAAGACCGTCACGGTCAGCAGCCAAGGTTGCGTCTACGTCTTCTCTCGTTCGGGCACGACCTGGACCCAAGAGCAACGTATCGTGGCCAGTGATCCGGCCACGGGTGACGACTTCGGGATCTCGGCCTCCTTCAGCACGGACATGACCCGCATGGCGGTGGGTGCTGACCTGAAGACCGGTTCGGTGTCCTCGCAAGGTGCGGTGTACGTGTTCACGCGGTCTGGCACCGTCTGGTCACAAGAGCAGAAGCTGTTGATCGCTGACCCGCTGGCCAGTGACAAGTTCGGCTTCTCGGTCTCGCTGGACGCCACGGGCACGCGCTTCGTTGCCGGTGCTCAAGGCAAAGCCACCAGTGCCGGTGCAGCCTACATCTTCCTGCGTTCGGGCGTGACCTGGGCACAAGAAGCCAAGCTGCTGCCTGCGGACCCGACCAACAACTCGTTCTTCGGCTACGCCGTGGCGTCGAACTCCGACTGCACTCGCTGCGTCATCGGCGCGTACGCCAAGACGGTCACTCAGAGCACTCAGGGTGCGGCCTACATCTTCAACCGCAACACCACGACCAACGTGTGGACCCAGGAGCAGCGTCTCGTGGCCACCGATGCGGCTGCGGCGGACTCCTTCGGCTACTCGGTCGCCATCCAGGCCGACGGTGTGCGCGCCTTCATCGGTGCACGCACCAAGAGTGGCGTGAGTGGTGTCAACCAGGGTGCAGCGTACATGTTCCTGCGCAATACTGGCACGAACGTCTGGGCTCAGGAGAACAAGCTCTCGGCCAGCGACAACGCCGCAGGTGGTCGCTACGGTCACAGCGGCTGGTTCGCTGACAGCGGCAATCGTGTCGTGATCGGTGCGAACAACGCCGACAGCCAAGGTGCGGCCTACGTCTACGGTTAACAACAAGGGTCCGTAGGACTCAAGTAGTTTTACGGATCCTCTTTAACTTTAGACTTTTCAGGAGAAGCAATGGGACGGGAAGTTACCCCTCGCTCCATCCCTGTGTCCAAGATGGTTGTCCCTCTTGAACACGGCGGTACGGGTGCGAATGTGGCGCCAGACGCTGTCACCAACCTCAACCTTGTGACGACTGCACAGAAGGACCAAGTCAATGGTGTCTTCGCGCTGAACGCACAAGGCAAGATTCCGGGTTCGAAGTTCCCCAACACGGGTGCTCTGAACAAGGTCAACATGAACGGCAGCCTGACGGTCTACACCAGTCAGGTTGTGCAATTCACGATCACCGACTACGACAGCTTCCGTGCTTTCACGGTGTCGGTGGATTCCGGCACGGTGAGCCGCTCGGGTGACACCATCACCTACACGGCACCGGGCACGGCAGGCACGGCCAACCTCACGATCAATGGTCGTGTGATTGCGATCACGATTGCGTTGCCGGCTCCGGCCACGCCGTCGATCACCTCGCCTGTGAACGGCACGACCAACGTCGTCAACAACCCGTCGTTCACTTCGTCGGCCTTCACGCCACTGGGGGACTCGTCCACGCATGCGTCCTCTGACTGGCAGATTGCCAGCGACGCAGGCTTCACGACGATCGTTTCGCAGTCGATCAATGACGCCACGAACAAGACGAGCTGGACCAGCTCGACGACGCTGGCCAACCTGACGACCTACTACGCTCGTGTCCGCTACAAGAGCACCAACGGCAACTCCAGCGCCTACAGTGCGGCGGTGAGTTTCACGACGCGCGCCTTTGCTGCCGCGACAAGTGAAGAAGCCAAGATCGTGGCCTCCAACAAGAGCACCAATGCCCTGTTCGGCTTCTATGTCGACATCGCAGCTGACGGCTCTCGCGTGGTGGCCAACGCGCTGAACGTGGGCGGCTTTTACGTCTTCGTTCGCAGTGGTTCGACCTGGTCTCAAGAGACGTTCGTATCTGGTTCGGTGTGGTGTTCAACCATCGATGCAACTGGCACCCGTGTGGCCGTCGGTAACGCAAGCGGCGCCATCTCGATCTACAGGCGCTCGGTCTCGACCTGGTCCCTGGAGCAATCGATCAATGCCGGTGGTCAATTCGGCATCTGTATTGACTTCGACCAGGACGCAACGCGCGTGATCGCTGGATCGAACACCGGGGCATTCGTGAACGTCTACAGCCGTTCCGGTGTGACGTGGACGCTGGAGCAAGCGCTCACCGACGCCACCATCAGCCAGTTCGGCTGCTTTGCCTGCATGTCGTCCGACGGTACGCGTGTGGCGGCGACGGGCTACAACGGCGTGGGTGCCGGTTCCCCGAAGGTGGACGTCTTCGTTCGTTCGGGCGTGACCTGGACACAGGAACAGCAGATCGGACCGACGACCGCTTCCACCAACATGGACTACTTCGGCGCTTGCATGGCGTTGGATTCCACGGGTACGCGTTTGCTGTGCTCTGCGAAGTACAACACCACCGCTGCGGGTATCACCGAAGCCGGTTGCGCCTATGTGTTCAAGCGCACGGGTTCCGCTTGGGCTCAAGAAGCAGTGCTCAAAGCCGACAACCCGGCTGCCAGCAACTACTTCAGCTCGGGCGCAGACATCAACGCCAACGGTGACGTCATCGCGTGTGGTTCGTGCTCTTCGGGTGCGGGCAACATCACGACGCTGTACATCTTCACCCGCACTGGCACCACCTGGACGCTGGGCAACAAGCTGCGTCCGAGTGACACGGTGGCCGGTGACAACAACCAGTTCGCGCTGAACTATCCTTACCGTCCGGTGGGGATGGCTAGCAACAACAGCCGCATCGTCTACAGTGCGGAATACCAGGATCCGGGCGGCACTGTGGACGCTGGTTCGGCCTACATCTTCGTTTGACCACACAGGAGAACACATGGGTCGCCAATTGACCAGTCCTGTGTTGCGCCAAAGCGATCTGGCTGTCCCCATCTCCAAGGGGGGCACCGGCGCCATCACCGCACCACAGGCTGTTTCGAACTTGAACTTGACGCCGACTTCCGTGAAGGACCAAGTCGGGGGTACTGTCGGGCTCAATGCCCAAGGCAAGATCCCCGGTTCCCGGTTCCCGAACGGCAACGGCTACAACAAGGTGAACGTGGACGGAAGTCTGAACGTGGTCGCTGGTACCACGGTGCAGTTCCAAATCACGGACTTCGACAGCTTCCGCAGCTATTCGATCAGTGCTGACGTGGGTACGGTGTCGCGAACCAACGACATCATCACCTACACGGCACCGGCCTCGCTGCAAACTGCGACGCTCACCGTCAACGGTCGTGCCATCTCGCTGGCCATCGTGGCAGGGCGTCCGGCTCAGCCGAAGATCCTGGCTCCGTTCGACAACGCGGTGGGTGTCACCACGGCTGTCACTGCGACGTCTTCGGCGTTCAACGCACTGGGACCTGCGGACACGCACCAAGACTCGGACTGGCAGCTTGCCTCGGATGTGAATTTCACGAACATCCTGCAGCAGTCCCTGGCCAGCACCACCAACAAGACGACGTGGACACCCGCGACGCTTTCCAACCTCACCGTGTACTACCTGCGGGTGCGCCATCGCGGTGTGTCTGGCAACGTCAGCGACTGGAGTCGGACTTCGTCCTTCACCACGCTGAACCTGCCGGCTCCGACCGTGAATCTGGATCCGGCGATGAACGCGCAAGCCAGCAATGGCTACTTTGGCGCGATCGGTACCTACACGGGCACCGTTCAAAGCTGGGTGGCCAAGATCAACGGCACGCCTTATGCAGCAGGTATCCAGTTCAGCGGCGGCAACGTCTTCTGGAACGGTGCTCTGCCGTACAGCTTGAGCGGCACCACGCTCACACTGGAAGTCACCAACAGCGGTGGTACCAACTCGGACAGCTGCGCGATGAACATCACGCCTGCCCCGATGCCTACCCTGGAGACGCAGAACTGGTCTCTACCTATCAATGTGCCGATCAATACGTTCGGTGGCGTAGGCGGTCGCAAGTGGATTGCGCGTCCCGCGATCACCTTTGCCAGCGTGAACTCTGGCTCGCTGCCTCCTGGCCTCGGGATCACTGCCAACCAAGGCGGAAATCAAGACGTCATCATCACCGGTACGCCGACGCAAGCGGGAACCTTCACCTTCACGATGTCGGTGTTCCGTAGTTCGGACTACTCGGCCGATGAAACGGTCACCACGCCGACCATCACAATCACCATCACGCCTTAATACGTGACGGACAAAAGAGCAGGAGGAGCCTTCGGGCTCCTCCTGCTCCTATGCTGTCATGTCAAGTCGACATTCAAGTCTTCACCGTTAGCCGTGATGGCGCCACCCGTCATCTTGATGTCACCACCTGCGAGCGTCACATCACCACCCGAGGTGCTCAAGCTGCCACTGATGGTCACGTCACCGTTGAGTTTGATGTCCGGTGAGTTGACCGTGGTAGAGCTGCTGGCGTTGATCGTCACGTCGGGTGAGTTCACATCCACCTTGGTGCTGGCATTCACCACAGCGTTCTGAGTGTTCACCTCCACGTCCACATTGGTCGTGATAGTGAGCTTGTTGTTCGGGCTGTCCAGCAAGATGCTGTTGCCCACGTCATCCGTCACGAGAACCGTACCCACCGCCGTGTCGATCTTCACGTCGTACTTGAAGGGTTCGGTGTCGTTGTTGGATGTGTGCAGGTGCACGTACTTGTCATGCGTGCTCACCTCGAACCAGTAAGCCGTATCCTTGTCGAATGCGGTCTTGTAGTCCTTCTTGGGGATGTTACCCCAGATGTAGTTGACGGTCTCCTGGCGCCGGATGAGCGGCTCGAACATGTTCGTCGTCCAGTAGTACTCGTCGGTGTCGGCAAAGCGCCAGAGCATCACCGTCTCGCCTTCGATCACGTCAGGCGGTGTGGAGCGGTTCGGATTGCCAAAAGGCAGCCACACGGCCACGATGGAGATGTCGCCCTCCATCTTGTCTTTGCGTTTGACGCCCTTGTGATCAGGCATGTCGATGTTGTACTCGATCTTCAGATCTTTGAGTCGGTCGTTGAACATCGAGATTTCCTCGATGGGAGTGACCTTGATCTTGTTCGTATTCCGGGGTTTGTCCTCAGAAACAATGCCCAGAGAGTAGAGTCGAAGCTGACTCATTCGGTTCAAACTCATACCTGTCCTTTTTTCTGAGAGTCGAAGAATCTTGTAGATCCGACCCTAGGAAAATCAATGAAAATCTTATCCCTTGAACTCAAGGGGTATAAGCGTTTGAGTCTGAACAAGATCGAGTATCTGAAGTTCACCCCTCAGAGCAAGATCCAACTCATCCTTGGAACCAATGGCAGCGGCAAGTCTTCGCTGCTCAAGGAACTCACGCCCCTACCCGCCACGCCTGGTGAATACCACAAGGGTGGATTTAAGATCATCGAGATCTCTCACAGGAATAGCCACTACGTGTTGAAAAGCCTATTCAACACCAATGGCAACCGCTTTCACTTCATCAAGGACGGTGTCGACCTGATGGGTGACGGTGGTACTGCAACCGTGTACCGGGACCTCGTCAAGCAAGAGTTTGGTGTCACGGCCGACATCCACAAGCTCTTGATCGGTGCGATCAAATTCACCGAGATCGATGCGAGCAAGCGTCGTGGCTGGATGACGCAGTTCTCGGATGCGGACTACACGTACGCCTTCCGCTACTACCAGCGACTGAAGGATCAGCATCGCGACATCGTCGGCGCCGTCAAGCTCCAGCAAGCCCGTCTGGTTCAGGAGTCTGAAAAGCTCCTGAAGCCTGAAGAGGAAGCGCGCTACCGTGAAGACATCCGGGTCTTGAACGAGATTCTGCATGGCTTCCTGGAAGCGAAGACTCCGGGCACGATGATCAAGACGGAGATCCTGCGCAACATCGAACGTCTGGACGGTGTCATCGAGGAGATCACCAAGACGTTGATCAAGTCCCGCGGCAACTTCATGCTGACTCGGGAATCGTTCAGCGATCAAGAAGAGATCACGTCGGCCTCCATCCAGATCCAGGCAGACATCCAGGCCACGCAACAGCTGATCGACAACCTGTGCGAGAAGATCGAGCAGCAGCACAAAGCACTTGCGGCCCTGAAGTCCACCAACGTGCAGTCGATCGCGGACATCGATCGCAACATCGACATCTATCAGATCGCTATCGCCGGTGAGCGCAACAAACTGCACTTTGACTTTGAGTTTGAGGACTCGCAGTCTGTGCTGGACAGTTTGAACTCGATCTACGAGAACCTCTCGGAAGTCTTGATTCAGATCGAACCCAATCCCGAGCGCACGTTCTCTCGTGAGAACTACATCGCCACTGTCGAGCGGGTGAAGCAGCAGCAACTCACGCTCGCCGAGATCGAACGCCAGCAGGCTCAAGGCGAAGCAAAAAAGAAAGAACTCGAACACCTCAGGACCCACGACAAGACGGAATGTCCCAAGTGCAACCACGTCTGGTACAAGGGTTACGACGAAGTTTCGTACAACCGTCTCGTAAAAGAACTTGCCCATGCGTCTAAAACGCACGAGAAGCTCTCAGGAGAGCATAAAGCAGACCAGGAACACCTAGAGAAGGCCAAGACCTATCAGGACCTCTATCGGGCTTATATCACGATCACTCGTGCGGTGCCCAGTCTCACGCCGTTCTGGGATCACATCGTCGAAGAGAACCTCATCTTCGAGAACCCTCGTGCGATTGTGACCAAGATGGAGTCGCTGCGCGCCGATCTCATGGTCGGTGTGAAGGTGGCAGAGTTCAAAGCCAAGTTCAAAGAGAACCTGGACTTGAAGATCTTGCTCTCTCGGGACCAGAACAACAGCTTGCTGAAGATTCAAGAAGAGTCGGACGCTGCGGACAAGGAACTCTACAACCTCACCCGCAGACTGCAGGACAAAAAGCAACGCCTGGCGGAGCTGAAGCAGCTTTCTGCTACGGCTGCGTTGGTGGCAAAGAAGGCTGCTGAGCTCGAAGAGCTGCTCAACGCCCGGGATCAATTCTCCGAGAAGCTCCACGAGGGTTTCAAGCGAGAAGCGCTCAACGAATGCATCATGCTCACGCAAGATGTGTTGGCCAATCGGGAACAAGCAATCTCCAAGATCAACATCCAAAAGGCGTTGGTCGAGAGCATCCAGACGCAGATCGCCGAACTCACCGAGAAGGGTGGTGTGCTGAAGCTTGCGGTGCAAGAGCTCTCTCCCACGGAAGGCTTGATCGCCAAGGGGTTGACTGGCTTCATCAACCACTTCGTCGCTCAGGTCAACAGCTTCATCAAGAAGGTGTGGCTGTACCCGATGGAGCTCATCCCCATCCAACCCGATGAGGACGAGGACTTGGATCTGGACTACAAGTTCCAAGTCTGTGTCAATGACGACAAAGCCAACCCCATTCCGGACATTGCTGACACAAGTTCTGGGATGAAGGAGATCATTGACTTGGCGTTCCGTATCGTGAGCATGCAGTACCTGAAGCTCAACGAGTCGCCCATTTACCTGGACGAGTTCGGCAAGGCTTTGGACAGCGCTCACCGCGACAGCGTCCACTACGTCATCACCAACCTCTTGACGTCAGCGAACTTCAGCCAGATTTACATGATCTCTCACTACGAACATTCGTACGGGAGTCTGGCCAACACTGACATCATGGTCCTGTGTGAACAAAACATCCAGCTCGCTCCTGGATCAGTCTTCAATAAACATGTCGAAATGAAATAAACATGACGCAAGAAACTCAACAGAAAGAACAGGAGGGTCGCTTCTATGACCCTAACCTGCTGGTGCAGTGGTTCAAGAACGGGGATCACCCCGAGGACAACTGCGAGGTCTACGCCGACGGTCCCTTTAAGGGCATGAAGAAGGAAGGGCACGTTGTGCGCTACTTCCGTATGCCCGGCATCGGTGACCAAGCCTGTCCGAAGTGTTCCAAGGACTACGACGACCACGGCTTCATCGAGCACGCTCGCAACGCGAATGACAGCGAAGCCGGTCCCAACTACCCTGGCATGGTCTGTCCCGGTGACTGGGTGCTCAAGACGGTCGTCACGCCGGGTGCTGAACGCTACGTCGTCAAGCGTCCCGATGAAGTCATGAACCTGGGACGTTCAAGCTACTACGCCGCTCCTTCGACGCCGCCGTCGCCGGAGTCCAAGGAAGAACCGGGCTTCATCAAGCGTATCATCCATCGCATCACCGGCCGATAAGCCGACAGCATACACCCCTGGGAGGCCCGAAGGCTCCCAGGGGTGATGTGCCGTCACGGCGGAGGAGCGTTGGCGAGGATGTAGGTCTGCAGACTATCGATGATCTGGTTGGCGCCTTCGAGATCTTGCAGGGTCTTCATGTAACGGGAGCGGTCGGTCGTGGCAGCGCCCGAAATCGCATCGCGTTCAGCCTGCTTGTTCTCGTGCTTGTCGCTCGGAACAAGCGTGATCTTGGAGGTCTCCACGATGTTGACCACGCAGTCCACGCCCAGCGTGTCGCGGATCAGATTCTGCATGTCCGTGATGACGTTGGTGTAGTCACGGTTGGCAGGCATCGCAGGCAGCTGTACTGCAAACGCCATCGTGCGGTAAGGGATACCGTTGGTCGATGGGAAAGAGATGTTGTAGTGATCAGGGACGTACAGCCACTGACCCGTCTCGGCTTGCAGCGAGAGGATGAAAGCGTCTCGGGCGACGTCTGCATCGTAGACGTCTTCCGGGATCTGGTTCTTAGCGTAGATGTCCGTCTTGACGTCTTCGTTGGCCGCGATGTAGTCGCTGATCCGACGCACCGCTTGACACGTATAGCGAACGTTCTTCGCCATCAGTGTTGCAAACGGTTCACGCAAGTCGAAGTATCCACTCATCCCGACAGTCGGGATGATGAAGTCCGGTGGAGTGGGTGAGGTCGCCATGGATTACGGAGTCGGTGTCGGGTAGATGCTCGTGTTCGAACGCGCAGCCACCAGGAAGTTGATGTTGTCGTACATGCCCGAGATGAAGAGCACACCACCGCGGTTTTGCTTGCGCATGTTCTGCGGAATGGCACTGTAGGGCGTGGCCGTTTCCGCCACCAGCAGGAGCTGCTGCACGAAGAGCACCCATTCACGGGTGTGGATCGTCATGCGGTTGAAGTCCTGCGACGTGGAGGGCACCGGCAGGTAGTCCGGGAAGACCTGATCCAGACGCGCCGCTTCGGTCACGTTGGTGTCACCATTGACCGAGACCATCATGAGGGTCTTGTAGTCATAGGGCCATACGAGCGTGTTCTGTTCGATGAACTGGTCCGTGTAGTAGTCGATGGCGTTCTTGGCGAAAGCCACGCACTCCACCGGATCCATCATGGACTTGTAGAGGCTGGACTGCCACGTCTGGTTGGGAACAGCGAGCTTGTCCCAGCGCGGGAAGATCGTGAACTGCGTGCGCTTGAAGAGATCCGGCAGGATCACTTCCCACTCGGCCTGGCTGTGGCTGCTGTGGCTGAGCACGTACTCGACGATCGCATCCTTGATGGCGTCGATGTTGTCGCCAGCTTGGCCGTAGATCAGCACGCCCCAGTTGGTGGGATAGGTCTGCGACTGGTTGAGATGGTTGTGGAACGCGTAGGTCTGCAGGCGCACCACCGTCTCGGGATTGGTCTCCAGTTTCGCAGCTTGGATCTTGTCCATGAACTGCGAGGTGGACGTCTGCTGCAGCTCCTGTACGACGTTGCCGAACGCGTTGAAGAAGTGGTCCAGGTTGTTCAGCGGCGTGACGACGTCGATCGCGTACTCGTCGTACTGGATGCGGAAGGACTGGTCAGCCAACCAGACCTTGACCTTGTTGTTCATCTCGGCCGGTGTGGCTTGGTCGATGTTTTCCCAGGAGATCCAGTCCGGCAGCGCGAGCGTGCCATTATCCACGAAATCTCCGAATTCGAGATTCTGGATTTTCTGGAAATACACATTCAAGATGGTATTCTTGAAATCCTGTGCATCGTAGGGTCGGATGTGAGTCGACGCGTAACTGTAGCACTCACGGATGATGCCCAGAATCTGTTTGACCTGATCCTGTGAGATGACGACCGCGACGTTGGTGCTTTCCTCCACCGCGCGGAACGACGTGAAGCCGTAACCGGCCACGCTCGGATCGAGGTACTCACCCTTTTCTTTGCTGTAGGTCCGGGACCACTGCGACAACTCGCCCAGGATGGCCGTCTGGCCAGGGGTGTTGTTCACGTACTGGGTGATAGTGCCGAAGCCTTTGATGATTTGCATGAGGGCTGCCTTAGCTGAAAAACGAATAGAGGAAGGACATGTTTCGCATTATCACGATGCTCGTCTACTTCTTCCGGGAATTGATTTTCGAATCGAAGGAAGAGTACGACTTCAAGAGCCGTAAGTTCAACTCGAAAAAGGTATTGCTGTTCATTTTGGTTCTGTTGAGCTTCACCGCCAACATGTTCTTCGTGAACCGCATCTACCACCTGGCTGTCGACAATGCCAAGCTCCGCAAAGAATTGCGAGACGCTGGACACCTTGTCAGCCAGGGAAAAAACTCTCCCACAGTGTCATCTGATAGCGGGAAGACAGTACTAAATGCAGCGGCATCCGCACCACAGCGGGTCCCCTGAGAACAACAGTTGAGCGTGTGGGGCTTTGTGTGAAAACTCAGCCCCATATACTCTACTGGAGAAACAGCGAAAGAGAGTTCACATGCAAGAAGAAATCGAAGTCGTCGAACCCTCCGAGACATCGGAGGGGCTTATGCCTTCAACTTTGGATGCTTCCGTACAAGACGTTGACATCAACCTTGGTCTCGTGGCTTACACAGACGGCAGCTGCTGGCCCACCAGCAATGGTTACATGGGCTGGGGTGTACACGGTTACACCTATCCGGTTGAAGAAGTCTCGACGCCGGTGATGGTCATGGACTATCACCACACCGACTGCGGTTACCGTAAGAAAAACGAATTGGGCTGGAAGTTCGGCTCGCAGACACCGAAGTTCGTGGTACCCCAGGCCTACCTGGATTTCATGGGTTCGAGCCTCAAGCTCGGCACCAACAACATCGCCGAGATCCACGCCGTCACCAAGACGCTGCAATACGCACTGGACAACAAGGTCGTGCGCATCACGATCTTCGCTGACAGCGAGTACACCCGTCAAAGCCTCATGCAGTGGTGTCCGGGCTGGGAGCGCAACGGCTGGATCAAGCACGACGGCCGGGAAGTGGCCAACAAGGAAGATTGGAAGGTCGCCTACTCGCTGCTCAAGCAGTACAAGGAAAAGGGCGGCAAGATCCAGATGTTCCACATCAAGGCCCACACGGGCTTGGTGGGTAACGTCCAAGCGGACGCGCTGGCCGGCATCGCTGCCAACTATTCCACGGCTGGCATCTTTCACGAAACCCTGCATACCACACCGGTCAAGGGCTACTGGAAGCTCGATGCAGACCGCAACCCGCTCCTGAATTTCAAGCGCGTTTACTTCAACAGCAACGAGAAGTACAACACGCCTGGCACCTACTTCCAGGCTGACACCGGTGCGGCCGATCACCTCATCGGCAAGCGCATCCCGGAAACGGGCCTGTCCATCTTGAAGCTCAATGAGCCGGTCAAGGTGATCGAGGACGTCAAGAGGCGCCAGTACGACGTCGCTCAAGAGGTCAACACCATCATCATGATGAAGTTGGACCGTGTCTACGACAAGGAGATCTACCCCTACCTTCAAGAGCACAGCCACCTGGCTCTGCGCCCGGGTAAGGGCAACCTGAACCTCAACTGGTTCGACCGCAAGCCCGTGACGGTGGAGATTGGCACCACCGGACTCTCGATGCGCGCCATCGACTGCTTCAACATGCTCGAAGAGCTGCTGGGTAAGTTCCAGGCCAACATCAAGGGTGAAACTAAAAACACAGGAGAAGGCAATCCTGTGAACGTCCATGACATCACTTCGGAGTTCTACGAGTACAACGAAGTGCAAGTCCGCAAGGACCGCGTCATGAAGTGCACGTTGAAGCCCGAATTTGGGGTTGGCTTCGCGGACATGACTCTGTACATCGACGAGCCCCACGAGGACTCTACGGTGAAACTCAAGGTGCCACTCATCTTGGGTACAGACCTTCTGCCCCGCAACAACCTCAAGAAGATTGAGTCGCTCAATCCCAAGGTGTACCTAATCACATGGAGAGAGTCTTCTCAATCGGTCCGATACGCCACCGCTATCACGTGTGATGCGGGTATCGGGATCTGGTCCAATTTCTTTGCGGACCGGATCTTTTTCAGCAAACCTTAACCCCTTCTTCCAATGGTCCCAAGCGCCACCACGAGATCGGGCTCCTTCATCGAGAGGCGTGTCCTCTCGAAGTTGCCCCGCCGCATCAAGCGGATGATCTACGTGTCGAGCATTTTTGGCCTCATCCATGACGCCAAGAATCCCGACATGGAACTCGTGCGCAAGTTGAATGACCTCATTCACTTGTCTCGCAGCGAAAAAACCTGCGAATTGCCCATCCACGTCCGTAAAACGATTTGGAAGAACCTCGATGTTCGCAATGTGAACATCAGCAACGACAGAGCGATCCCTTTGAACACTGTGATCCAAAGTGATCTGTCCATCGAAAACTGCGACGCAATCGGCAAGATGCTGGCCGCCGCCGCACCGCAATGGCTGAATTACGGATCCATCGCCACCATGGCAACAGATGTGATCGTGCTGATCAAGCAGCTGAAAAAGCTTCACGGGCAAACACGTGTCGCCGCTCCCGCATAGGTTATTTCCGCCTTCAGGAAATGTGTGTCCACTCGTGCGACACACAAGCTATCCCAGCGCCCTGCAAAGGGTCGCTGGGATAGCACCTATGCCGTTTCTTTTTCAACGGGTGGATTTAGAGGATCTCGCTGAGCTGCTTGACCAGCTTGGCACTGGTGGCCACGGCTTGGTCAACCATGTTGCGGTACAGGGCGACGAGTTCGACGTACTTGCCGAGCTCGAAAGCACCTTGGGAGATGTTCATCGCGGCGTTGCCGCTCACGTTGTCCACGCCTTCGGAAGTGGTTTGCTTGACCACGATGGCCAGCAGATCGCACGACTTGTGCACCGCAGAGGCGAATTCCTTCAGGCTGTGGTCCCTGCGGTCGCGATCGAGCTTGTCGACCATGGCCACGATCTGTTCGAGCTCGGCAAAGCGAGCAACGATTTGACCCAGGCGCTTCTTGGGGGTGACCTGCGTGCCGGGGAAGAACTCCTTCACTCGGGCGGTGATCTCTTCACGGCGCTTTTCAACACGGCGAAAAAGATCAGAATGGTCTTTAAGCGACGTCTTAGCGTCCTTGTTAGAGATGAAAGTCGAGAGAACACCGTTGTACTCCCCGATGGTTTGGAGGGCCTCCCGGAACATTTCTTCGGACACGCTGTGCAGGAAGACGACGTAGTCGTGCAAGCTGCCTTCGAAGCCCTCAGGCACCGAGACGACGGTGGAGGTGTAGTTGAGATAGACCGCATGCGGCAGCTTCGTCTCCAGGCGACGGAAGTCCGAATGCATCTCGCGTACTTGGACGCTCAGATCGCTGGAACCCAGCAGGTCTTTGTAACCACCGACGAGATGCTCGACGAGGTTGGGGATGGTGTTGCGAAACAGGTCCGCAACGTTGGCTGTGAAGCCCGATTCCAGTGCGAGGCGGCGCATCTGAGCATCGAGCGGGAGAGTGGTATTCTGATTGAGGACTGCCGCTGCGAGAGTGCGCATGGAGGGCTCCAGTTTTTAGGTGGGACGGATAAAAAAGCTTGTACAGGGACCATACTATGAAAACAGTCCGAGCAGGCCTGTATTTTTTACGCTTCGCCGGATAAAACGGAGTTACCGACATGTTGCCGAAATCGAACATTGAACCCGCATCTCCCGTCATTCCGCTGATCAACATCGGCGCATGTTTGGACATCCCGACGGGTATCTTCGTCAAGGGTGAGAAAGGCGAGCACTTGTTGCTCGGCGGCTTGGGACCTGTGACCGGCATCACGGGCAAAGGCAATACCTTCAAGTCCACCGCCATCAACTTCATGTGCATGAGCGCGCTCGATCGCGTCATGTCCACCGCCGAGAGCCATGTCGAGGACTACGACACTGAGCTCAACAAGGACACCAACCGAGTGGAGAACCTGGCGGGTCACTTCGAGAACTTGAAGGGTCGTCGCATCACCGAGGACGGCACCTGGAACCTCACCAACCCGACCAAGTACTACGCCAACAAGTGGTTCGAGGAACTCAAGGACTACCTGAAGGCCAAGTTCGAAATGAAGGAAGCCTGGGTGGAGCTGCCCTTCATCGGACGCGACGGCAAGCGGCTGAGGATGCTGCTGCCCACCTTCTCCATGGTGGACTCGTTCTCGCGCTTCGAGACCGAAGATATCGTCAAGATCCAAGACGAGAACGAGCTGGGCGACAGCGGTGGCAACACCATGCACATGCGTCAGGGTCTGTCCAAAATGAGATTCCTCATGGAGGCCCCAATCCTGTCGAACAAGATGTTCAACTACCTGTTGCTGTCTGCTCACCTCGGCAAGGAAACAGCCATCGCCGCTGGCCCCTATGCGCCGCAGCCCGAGAAGAAGCTGCAACACATGAAGATGGGCGACAAGATCAAGGGCGTGACGGACCAGTTCTTCTTCCTCACGACCAACTTCTGGCAGACCATCTCCAGCGCGCCGTACATCAACCAGACGACCAAGGGACCGGAGTACCCCAAGGACGAGCACGACGTGGCCAACGATAGCGGCGAGATCGACCTCGTCACCGTCAACCTGAAGCTGCTGCGTGGCAAGTTCGGGCCTTCGGGCACTGTGGTGGAGCTGGCCGCTTCGCAGCGTGACGGCGTGCTGCCCTCGCTCACCGAGTTCCTCCTCATCAAGAACGCAGACCGCTTTGGCCTGGACGGCAATGTTCAGAACTTCTTCTTGACGATGTATCCGGATGCCAAGCTTTCGCGCACCGTGATCCGTCGCAAGATCGATGCGGACCCCAAACTGCGCCGCGCTCTGAACATCACTTCCGAGTTGTGTCAGATGCGCCAATTCTATAGAACCATGAAGCCTGAGCTTCTGGAGCCGGCAACGGTCCTCAAGGGTATCCGTGACAACGGATATGACTGGGACTTTATCCTGTCTCAGACTCGGGGTTGGTGGACTATCAACAACGACGCTCACCCGCTCTACTTTTTGAGCACGATGGACATCGCTTTGATGTCGGTCGGGGAATACCACCCCTACTGGCTTGAGGACGATAAAAAGACCATCAAAAAAGAGTACCTCAAGACCTGACCCCACCAGACAGACGGGACAATACCCTCCCACCTGTCGGGATTAACTGAATGAGAGCCACGCTATGAATGCCGTGCATGATCCGTTGGCGCAGGGGCGCGCCCAATTCTTCCAGCCCAAGCCCGAAGGCGACATCGACCTGGTCGCCGAGGTCCGCAACCGCCTGATCTCCGCCGGCCTGCTGCGCCAGGCGGAGGCGTTCTACGACACGCACGAACACGTGATCGGTGCCGTGAACAAGGAATCCAGCGTTCAGCGCCATCTGCTGAACCGCTACTGGAATCTGCAGCTGTCCATGTGCCCGAACAACATGGACGTGCGCTTCTATCTGGTGCCCAACGGCAAGATCGAAGACTGGCTGCGCCTCTTCAGCGAGAGCGTGATGCCGTTCATCGTGCAGAACCAGCTGCCGCGCGCCGTGCAGGCTGTGCCTGTCAACGAAGGCGTCTGAGCGACGCCATGGCAGGCAATCGTCAAGCCGCAGAGGCATTCATCCTGAGGTTCATTGACAAGCTGGCGCCTGGCACCAGCAACGCTCAGAACTACAAGGATGCCTTTGCGGGGATGAACGACAAGGAATTCGAAGCCTTCATCAACCGACTGGCGAGCGGTGAAGAGTTCCTTGTTCTCATCATGCCCAACTTCGCAAAGATCGAGCTCGACGTCGAACGCAACTTCGCCATCGGTGACGAACTCGGACACAACTTCTTCCAGAAACTCTGGATTGAAGGCAAAGACGGGATGCCCACGTACCAAACGCCCATCCCCTACCTGGTGCTGGATCTGCCACTGCGACGTGCCTCGCAGCTGCTGACCAAAAAGCGTTCGGTGCCGCAGCACAACCGAGTGATCGACGCCCTCACGGGCCAGCCCACGGGTGAATCCAAGGGCGCGAAGATCTCCTACCCTGAACTGCAAGTGCTCTCGGCCATGGGCATGGATGCATCTCTCGTGGAACTGATGAAGTACCGCGGGGGTGACGACAAGGGACGTGCGGCCATGGTGGGACAGTTGTCTCGCTTTGGCACGACCAATCTCAAATCGCTGCAGCCTTTTGCCAGTGGTGTGAAGTCCACGCAAACGCTCAAGACCTTCCTGACCGCCGCTCACCTGAAGAGCACGCTCTAACAAGCCCATGGCTCAAGACTCGATTTACTCAACCATGTACGTGGAGCTTGACTGCTTGCTGGACACCCGGCTCGCAACGCTTTACGTCATGGGTGAACAGTACTGTGACAGAGCCTTCAAAGCCAAGTATCACGAGCGGATCAGCGATCTGCTCCCTGGTATCTCCTACGAAGAGTTCTCTGCTGCATACGCCAAACGCAACAAACAAACACTCAAGCACGCAATGATGACGCCTGTGGGTGTCATGATGCGTGACTTTGCACAAAAGACAACGGAGAACACTCTCAATTCTCCGCATCACCACGTTCCCAAGATCGTGCTCAACGTCTACCCGTATGAACTGGATGACGATGAGCGGATGGTTTTGGCTCGTACTGTCAGGAGCATCACGCTCAGCCTGGCGGACGTCGAGGTGATTCGTCGTGAACCCAAAGACGTCACACCGCTGTACGTCAAACACAACCTCACCACCTTGGTGATGTACCGCTACGACGAGTGGCTGGAGTTGCATTGCGCCAACGGACTCTTCAAGAAGACGTCTGCGCCCGATGTTGCGCTACTCGCTCCGAGGGTGTACTTCAAAAAGCCTGACGCGACCCCAGCGCCTGGCGAGGATCCGTTTCGCAGCATGGAAGAGATGGCGTCGCCGCTCATCAACCTGCACCTGCTTCCCGCCAATGTGTTCTCGATCATCGTCAATCCCAGTCAGACAGCAAAACAAGCATAGTCAGGCGCTGCGTGAGCAGGCCTGACTATGCAGTAGTTCATGCAGATTTGGCGGGGTTCATGATGTCGTCAAGCTGCAGCGTTTGCACGCCGATGTGTGCTTCGCCTTCCACCGGGATGAAAGGCACGTCCGTCGGCAGCGACGGCATGGACGTGCGTTGCAGATCTGCAGGACGCGCCGTGACGCGACGCAACATCTCAGCAACCATGGCCGTGGCCGTGGCGTTGTTCTTGGCGTTGGCATCGTCGGACTTGATCTTGGCCTTGGTGAGGTTCACCTTGTCCATGCCGTCCAGTGCCTTCATGAGGAACGCACGGTTTTCTTCCGACTCCGGAATCTTGCCGTCCTTCATCATCTCGGTGATGATCTGTCCCCGGATGTTTTGAGTCCGCTCAAGTTGAGCTTTCTCGACATCGGTAAAAAGCTCGTTGGCCATGATGGGTATCCTTTTTAGAAAGACCTTTCGGTCACTCATACTTCAATTGACTTGCTAGCAGAATCGGGAGCATCCGCATGCTTCGAATCCTTCGGGATCTCCGTGCACGCTTGACTGCTCGCCTTCGAACGTCTCCACCTGTTCAGCTCGAACCGCCTCCGACTCCAAAGAACGAGATCGAAGAGCTGATCGACAAATGGAGATCCATCGAGCCCGCTAGGCTAAATGGGGTTTTCTCATCAGATATGTCCATTTTTAAGGTACATCTCTGCAAGACAACCGTTCAGGAGTACGTGAAACATCTGAACTTTGTGATCGGCTTTTTCGAAAGAGATGTCGATCTACATGCGCAGACACTCGTCTTCCAAGGCACGCTCGTCTACCTGCGTGACTTCTTTATCAGCGATAAAGGTTTCTATCTCGACCCAGTTGAGGAAAGCGCGGCGCTCCAAGAAAGAGCTATCGCGTTCCTGAACCACTACAACCAAGCGAGGACTCGTGTAGATCCGTCCTTCCCCCAACAACGAAATGTCTCCCTCACTAAACACTTGGTGAGCGAGCTTAACCAGCTGGCCGAAGTTCTTCAACTATGAGCCTTAAAGACGTTATCAAACCCTACGGTGAAGACATCACCACAGGTATGCCTGACAGCATCCTGTCGGGTTTGTATCGAACGGTGCTGAAGGACTTGGGGATCGAGGAGACTCGGTTCATCACCCAGGTCAACAAGTACATCCAAAAACGAGAAACTACCGGCGAAACGAAAGACGTCTCCAGCGTGAAGGGTACGCTGCGCAACGAGCTTTTGAAGTCTGTCATGACATGGAAGGTCTTTACCAAAGGTCTTCAGGTGATCAACGTCGCCACATGTCAGATCGGCGTTGAGGTGTATTTCAACGACAAAAGGAGAAGCCCTGTGGCCGTCACGAAGACGCTGCACCTGCTCACACCACGAGGAGAAGATATTGCCCGAGACGACACATTCCTCTCCGGTTTGTTTCGGGATCTGATGTTCGCCATGGGCACGTCCCACGAGCGGTTTGCGGAGTTGCTTGCGCTGTACGTACGCCGAGCCGGAATTCCTGCAAACTTGAAGGAGCTCGCCAGTGCTCGCGGCAACATCAAAAAGGAGCTCTTCAGTCCCAAGATGACCTGGAAGGTGTTCATCAAGGGTTTGGTGCTTCTGGACGTGTCGGAGTTCATCTTTGCGGTTAGGTTGGATCACCGCAGAGGCGACAGCACGATTCACAGGCGCTCCATCATCTTGGACCAGATGACGGATGAGACAGGGGACGGCGATGAGGAATAAGGACGACGGATAACATGAACGCTGAAGTGAAATCACCTCAAGATGCAGCGAAAGCGGGCGGGAATAATTCCAATCTCGCTGTATCTGATGAACCCACCTTACATCCAATCGTTGAACTGATCGTTCAGTCCTTCGATTACGAGTACGTGCGCAAAGGTTTGTATTTGCAGGCGACTGCAAGTCCGAACCCCGAACCCGATGCCGCTCCTGATCCAGGGATCAAGGCGCTCGGCATGGAGTACTACTCGCTGTATTTGGGTGCGAACTTTTTCACGTTCTTCACGGGAAGAAGTCTCGACCAACTCACTACAACGTTCTTCACAAAAGAATTAATCCGGGACTTTCACTTGAACTTCACTGAGCGTGTCTCGGTGGGGATTTCGTGTCTGCCGGGAGCCGACATGGATGCGTTCATCGATGGAGTTGTTGCAGCCATCACACGTACCAAGCCGGATCCTGAATCGCCCGACCTCAACAGCCTCGTCAACAAAGAGACCATCCAAAGTCTCTACCAGTCCCCGGAAGTCCTCAAGAAACTCCTCAAGAGCGACCTCTGGCTTGTCACCTTGTATGTGTTGTTAGTCAATTTCCAGCACACCAACGTCTTTTCGGAATTCATCTCACCTGTGGCGAGGAACCCACGGTCGAGAACCTGAACTGAATTCCCCCAACGAAATACACACACTTGAAAAACGGAGATCCAACCATGTCCACCAAGCCCGCTGCACGTGGTCCCATGTTCGAAAAACTGTCGCAACTGCGTCCGCAGGTCTCGCGGAACAATCAAGGTCGCGGCAATCGTGGTGGTTTCCACGACCCCGTGCCCTCCCCGATGAAGTGGCAAGCCGACGGCGTTGACCACATCAACATCTGGGAAGACGGTTCGACCGAACTCGGCAAGGCCCTGTCGCATCGCTACAAGTTGGACTTCACCAACTCGGTGTTCGGCCCCTTCACCACGATGGAAGCCTTCGACCGCTATGTCCAGTCCGAAGAGCGCGACGATCGTCTGCGCCGCCTGACCGACAAGCCGCTGAAGAACTTCGCGGAGAAGCTGACGTTCCGCCAGGTGACGAACTTCAAGGCGATCAACATGGACGCCAACTACCAGCGCATCAAGCAGTACAAGCCGCTGGTGGACGAGATGATCGCATCCACGCTGCCCTTCGACGTCTACTACGTCGCGCGCGACAACGGAATGCGCATCCGCCCGCCTCGCCACGCCTGGTTCATCGCCGGCATGGAGGAGATCCGCAAGGCCCTGAAGGAAGGCCGTGAACCCGACTTCACCTTCTTGCTCGACAAGAAGAAGTCGAAGATCTACGAGTTCGCGATCGATCCCAACATGGTCAAGGCGGCCGAAGCGGCCAAGGTGGCGAAGCAGCAGGAACCCAAGAAGGAACCCGCCAAGTCGTCACTGCTGTCCAAGGTGAGCGAGCAAGAAGCCGCGCAACGTCAGGCCCAAGAGGGTGGCACTGTCGCTGCGGCCGTGAACGAGCCCGTGGTCGAGACCCCGGCACCGACTGTCGCGCAGACCCCTGCAGCGCCGGCCGAGCCCGTGGCACGTGTTGACGAGAGCGTCGACAATGTGGCACTGTCTCCGATCGAAGCGGCCGTTCAAGGCGAACAAGAAGCGCAAGAGTCTGCGCAACCCGTCGTCGCGGGCTAAAGACTCCGAGTCATTGAACTCCTAAGGTAGAGCACCAGGGCGACTTCGGTCCCCTGGTGCTCTATGCTGTTTTCTTTTTTTGCCGTGGTGGAATCCAATTCTATGATAACTGGTACTGTGGAGTACTCATGACCATTTCTGCAAAGCGCTTTACGTTCCTCGACCAAGAGACGAACGTTCCGCTGTCTGACTTCTACGATCCGGGCACCTCGGACATCTTCAACTCGCCTCAGGCGGTGGCCAACGAGATCGATACCGATCTGGCCGAGTTCCTGGAAAAGAGCTTCGGGCAACCGAACATCAACATCAACCAGCTGACGTCTGACCAGTCGTCCAAACTGCGCGTGGCCAAAGACGCCTTCAGCTCGCTGAAGGACATCGGCAGCTTCAGCCAAAAGGACATCGACAAGGCGGTGATCGGGATGTTCCCCGGCAACCCCACGGCACAAGCCGCCTACAAGGCGCTGGGCCAGTGTCGCACGTCGCCTTTCGGCCGTCACAACTACGGTCGTCCTTATGACCCCAAGCTGGACTGCAACAGCCGCAATCGTCGCGGCAGGTACGGGGCATGTAACGCATCGGGCTTCAACAACATCCTGGACAAGCTGACCAATGGTCAGTACTCCGGCAAGTACAAGGACCTCAACCAATCGCTGGCCAACCTTGTGGCTCTGGCCACACAAGGCTACAGCATGAACATGTGCGGTGTCTTCGGTGCGCTTTCTGGCGACATGGAAGGCTACGTGAAGTCTCGTGGGGCAGCGATGATGCTGGGTACGCTCGGCACCACCGGCAACCTGCGCGGCATGTTCGATCTGTCGGGGGCGATGGCTGGTATGGGTCCGAGCGTCATGCGTGAGATTCCCAACGGTATCTCCGGTGTGCTCAACAACTTCCAGCGTCCTTTCGATGCCCGGGAGTCGGAATACTCCACGCTCAACGAAACCACGTTCGAATCGCTGGAGAACTTCGACGGCAAATGGAACGTGAGTGATTTCGACGATGTGGTCTCGACCAAGAACTCGACCGTCTACTCGGACGACTTGAGCGACATCATGCGCGGCGACGCCATGAACTACAACGTTGACGAGGACGATCTGGATAGCATTCCGTTGTCCACCAACAATGACATGCGTTGCGGCATCCTCTCCTCTGCATCGAGCTTTGCAGGTGGTTTCTTCGGTTGACAGCAAAAGACCCCCGGGGACCGCAAGGCCTCCGGGGGTCTATGCCGTCTACTGGATCGTGCCAGCGGAAACTTCAGGTTGTCTCACGAAGGCTTCGAGCACGTGACCCGCGCCCAACGTGACGTATTGCAGCACACCTGCGGTGGCCGAGTCATGCACCATCGACGCCCAGAAAGCGGGCGAGGTGAGTTTGCCTGCGTTGGCAATGGCCTTGGCAATGCGCAGCTTTGCTTTGGGCATGGCATACAGCTGTGTGTACAGGTCTTGACCTGCAAGCACTGCCAGGTAGTCCGCCAGGATGTTGTCTTCGTCCAGACCCGCGTCACCACCGAAGAGCTCGCCCGTGGAGATGGGCATGTGCACAATGGAGGACAGATCCACCACCGTGAACTGCACATCGATCGCCATGGCGTTGCCCTTGACGTCAAACGCCAGGTGACTGACACCACGGTTCACGGACAAAGACTCGACCATGCCGAGCTTGATCTGCTGACGACCCTTGTCGAAGACCTGACACAGGAAAGGCGGTCCGTAAGACTGCTTGCCTGTGGAGCGCGGCAAAGCCGCTGCAAGGATCATCGCCAGCGGGATGTAGATGTTCATCATCTGCGAAATCACGTTCCCGTACGGGCTCATGAGATGCATCTTGTACGTAGAGCGTGAAAGACTCGACGACGAACTTTGCCAGTGTTTGGGGATGTCGAGGTAGCCTGAGCCACCCAGACCTGCCAAGAGGTTGCTAAAGCCCATGGTGACGCCATCCAGCGCGCCCAGGGCCACGTCCTTCACGGCACCCGCCACGGCGCCCACCGTCGCACCGGCCACGCCACCGATGATGTTGCCATCAGCGAAAGCGAAACGCGCCTGACGCATCTCGGAGGATTGGCTGTTGAGCTTCTGGGAGATCTGCGATTCCATCACCGCGTTGGTGAACGAATCGTTTTGAGCTCCGGTGTGTTCCACCTTGAAGACTGCGAACTGTGAACCGTCACGGAACTCTGCGTCGAAGAAGTTCCAGAACGACGTGAACGTCGTGGGATCCTTCTTGGCCTTGGGGTCCGGGTTGTTCGGATCCACGCGGGGATCTTGTTCCATGCGAGGATTGTTGTCCTTGGACTCGTAGTACTCACCGAACGTGAGCACCCGGTTGATATAGGACATGAACGTCGCAGGCTTGCTCGGATTCAGGTACGTGGTGTGCGTGCCGCTGCCGGTCAACTGCTTCTGCAGGTAACCGGTGTAGTCGGTTGCCGAGCCTTGGTTCAGGCGGTCGTAGTCTTCGAGAAACGCTTGGTTGGCCAGACGCTGTGCGCGATTGGCCAGGGCGTAGATGTCGAAGTAGTTCGCTGCCGATTTCTTGTCCAGGATGGAAGGCGGGAACACGTCCGGCATCATCTTGGAGAGCTCGTTGTAGTACTCTTGGTCCAGCGTGTACGGCTGACCCAGGCGCTGCCCCTTCGTGGCGTCGTCCGCCATGATCTTGGGGAAGATGCCCTTGTTGATCGCGATGTTGTTCACGAGCTGGTTGACTGCGCCCCAGTACGTGTGCATCGTGGGCTTGAGCGTGTAGAACTTGCTCGTCGGGCGCGAGAAGATCCAGTTGAGCAACTGTGCGCCTGCCACGAGTGCAGCCACCGCAGGGAAGGCCACCACCACCGTGATGGTGCCCGCGAGCTTGCCCAAGTTGTAGAACGCACTCGTTGCGCGACCTGTGCGCACCAGCGCCGTGTCGTCAGCGGAGAACGCTTTGGACAGGAATGTGGAGAGAGAGTTGAACTGCTCCACACCGAAGCGCATGTAGATGGTCTGTGCCGGATCATCGATGGCTTCGCTGTAGTAGCGACCCATGCCGAAGTTGCCCGACGTCGCGGTGGGCGACACGTCGTTGCGACCCGAGACACGACCCTTGGCACGGATGTCGCTGTAGCGGGTGAACTGCGGTTTGGGGTTGATACCGATATTGCAACCGAGCCTGGCGTCGGTGAACTTCGCATCTGCCGAAGACCAGTAGCGGTTGGCGACGTCGTTCGGATCGTCCAGACTGTTGTCAGAAATCAGGAACGCATTCTTGGCCCAGCTGTTGTCCAGGTGAAAGGCCAAGGGATCGGTCTTGAGTTGGTCCTCGAACGCAGTGATCGGGACACCCTCTTGACTCGTGATGATGGGCCTGATGCCACCAGCGGTGGATGTCATTCAGAGTCCTCCAAAAAGAAAACATAGGTAATGAGACCGGAGCCCGAGAGCTCCGGTCTCACTTAGGCTGTCATAGGATGACTTTACGCAGATTTTCTTGTCAGATCCACTGCGGCTTCGATCCTCTGAAACGATGCCGGTTGTTGCACAGGCTTGACAGCGTTGGGCTGTTGAGCTTGGGCGGGTTGTGCCGCGGCCTTCGTGACGGCTTGCGTCATGGCTTCGCTGTTCTGCAGCATCTTCTGCAAGACCGAGAGGGTCTGCACATGGATGTCCAGAGACTTGGTCAGGATGTCGTTGGTGGTGGCCGTGGTCTGTGACGAAGAACCCATCGCTTGCGGACGGCTGACAGTGTCCGGCTGCACGGCAGTTGTCGGAACAACCGGTGCAACACGACCCTGTGCCATTGGCATGGGCTGACGCACGATCGGAGCAGGCTCCGTCGAAGCGCGTGGCGTCACGGGAGGCTGGCCGCCCGTAGCGTCTCTCACAATGACTGGCGGCTCATCGCTCATCCGCCTTGCAGCGGGTTTGCTTTGAAGGTCACCACCACCTTGGTAGTTGATGCCGAACTCTTGCGCCTTCTTGGACAGACGTTGGTCGATCTTGCGATAGACCTCACCGACCGTCAGAGGACGAGTGCCCTCGTAGAAGTAGCTCCTGTTGGCCGCTGCCGCGTTGGGCAGCACATTGGCTGCGATCTCGTTGGGATCAGCAGACAAGAACTTGCGTGCCCCGGTCGGACCGAGGAAGTGCGCCAAGTACACGTCCGTCATGTTCGGGTTGGGTTTGACCGAACTGATGAAACGCTTGTTGGTTTTGTAGTAGTCCGACGCTGCGATGGTCGAGTCTTCCACGTCAGTGCGACGCGGGTTCGGGCCCATGCGAGGACCTGCGACTTGAACCTGCTGATTCCAGCTGGCGTTCGTGAAGCCGAAGAGGCCTTCCGAAGTACCAACCGTAGAGCGAGCGTTGGGGTTCAGGCTCGACTCGACAGCAGCGTACGTGAGGAGATCGTTCGGAGGCACGCCTTCTTGACGCGCCACCTTGGTCACCTTGTCCTTCACGTCGCCGTAAGGTCCCGACTGTTTGTCGTCGCCAGCGGTTGCCACGTCCTTGGGACGCGCTTCCATGTCCGGCATCTTAGCCGCAGCGTTGTACTTGTCGCTTTGTTGGTAGCTTGCCTGCACGCTGCTCGCCTGCTTGACACCCACGGAGGGTGCGTTTGCAGCCGTTTGCATCGGAGGCTTGATGGCCGCAACGGCAGCCACCGGCTTCGGAGCGGTCACGGGTTCGTTGGCGCCAGAGACATTCGGACCTTGCGCGAGCTCGGCCACCTTGTCCTTGTCTGACTTGCCATCGTCCTTCACGGTTTGACCCGTGAGTCCCATTTGAGCCACAGCGAACATCGTGTCGCGCTTGCCCAGCGGCGTGCCGCGAATGGAACCCACGCCACCGCCACCCTTGTTGATCGATGCACCCACCGCCTGAGAGGCAAAGTTGGGATCGTTCTTCGCGAGTTTGAGGTTACCCTGGATACCAGCAGCTTCCGTGTGCCACGGCTCGCCACCCACCGGGCGGGTGAAGCCGTACTTGCGCATCAGTCCAAGATCATCCATCGCGTCCAAGTCACCGCTGTTCATGTCGACCGCGAGGCCGTACTCGTGCAGCGAAGTGCCAGGCCTTGCAGCCTTCTTGGGATTTTGACGGAAGAGCTTTTCTTGTTCAGCGGTGTCACGTACTGCGGCATTCATCGTCACCGACTTGCCCGTGCGTTCACCGTACTCCTGGATCATGGCCAGGAGTTGTTGCTTCATGGCCGGGTTCATGCCGTCAAGCTTGACCCCGTCACCCATCTTCAGGTACTGCATGGCTTGAGAGCCGTCGCGCACGGGGCCATCGGCCACCTTAAGCGGACCCCCGAGCTTGCTAGGACCTTCATTGATGGTCTTGTCCACCGGACCCTTCTCACCTGTGGCAGGTTTCTCACGCAGCGGACCATCTTCGGCCGACTGTGATTCATCCCTGGGAGCAGCCTTGTTGCGGTCCTCGTTGGACTTGACAACTTGAGCCACGACCTTCTTGCCTTCATCGGCTTTCGGGTCCACAGCAGGTTTCTTGGTCGGATCGATCGCAGCAGTGACAGCGGTGACGCCAGCGACAGCCTTGGCAGCTTTGTCCGCCTTGTCCTTGTCCGCCTTTGCCTTCTTCTCTGCTTTGTCTTTGTCCGAAGCGGCTTGCTTGTCAGCGGCTTCCTTGGCCGTTGCCGTGCAGACCTTGATCAGCTCTTGAACCTGCGGTCTGGTGTAAGCCAGTTGCGGCAGATCCTTGAACGGAGAGACCGTCACGTTGTACGGACCGCTCTCGTAGCCGATCAAGCCATAGAACTTGACCTTCTCCGCGGCCGTCAATTCATCGTGAGCATTCTTCAGGCTCACCTTCTTGTTCACAGCGTAGAGCGCCGTGCAGTTGGTGAGGAAGAACGGTTTGAAGCGAGCGTCGAACCATTGGCCCAGTTTAGAGGCCGATTCACCGTCTGCTTTGTCGATAGAGAAGATGTTCAGGAGTTCTTCCGGATCGATCTTCTTGTCCATCAAGACAGCTTTGTCACCCACGAACCCGACACGGCCGTCCAGGAGGTATTCCTCCAGTGCGAGCATGAGGTGGTTGTGCGATTTGTCACCGACCGTCAGACCGTATTGGTACATCCGGATCTGTTCGGTATCGTTGACGTTGTCTCGCGTGGAGTATTTGTAGAGCTTGTAAGCACCGTAGCCGACAGCAGCCACTGCTGCGGCGCCAAGTACCACAGGAGAAGCCAGGACTGCACCGATCGCTGAGATACCGGCACCGACAGCGCCGAGGATCGCAGAACCGACACCACCCGTCATGAGGCTGCCGACGAGAGCGACGTTGCGAATCATGCCGACCTTGGAGACCAAGTTGGCCACCATGCCCACACGACCAGCACCTGCAACAGCGCCAGCGATCGGGCGTCCGATGGCGCCCAGCGCAGAGCCGACGGCTCCTGCTGCACGACCACCCAGTCCCAACAGACCCTTGGCTCCGTTGAAGACCTTGCCGACCAGACCACCAGCCATGCTGGCCACCGACCCTACACCGCTGATAACGCTACCCGCAGCGCCAAACAGCCTGCCCGCACCACTGGTGAGGAAACTGAAGACGCCAGACACCTTGTCCATGATGGACTTGAAGATATCCTTTTCGGACACGTATTTGGCTTCGGCCGCTTGAAGACCCGGCGCATTGGCGCGACGTTGTGCGTCGGCTTCTGCTTGAGCTTCCAAGCGGTCTTCCCACGAACCATCCCGACGACCACTGCCGTCACGATCGTTGTAAGCAGGGTTGTCGACCTTGCGGCGACGACGCGTGGTCGTGGTCTTCTTCGGTGCGGCCTTTTGTGCCAGAGCCTTGTCGGTTTTCTTGCGACCCCGCTTTTTGGTTTCCGGCTCAGCTTCTTCAGCCTTGCCACCAAAGAACGACATCGCGCCACCGAGCAACTTGCCCTTCAGACCACCCGCATTGGCCTTGATGGAACCCAGGACCTTGGAACCACGCTCCTTGAGTCCCTTCGTTCCGCCCAGCGATGCAAGTTTGTCTTTGCCTTGTTGGACCAGTTTATCAAAGCCCGTTTTCGGAGGCTCCACCGGAGCAGCCTTGGCCTTGCGGCGACGGCGCTTACCCTTGACGGGCTCAGGTGCGACTTCTTCTTCCTTGGCAAAGCGATTCATGATGCGGTCCTTGAGGGACTTGGCACCACCGAGAATCCCGCTGAACGTATCGCCAAGCGTCTTGTCAGAGGTGTACTTGGCTTCCGGAGTTTCAAGTTCCGTGCCTTCAGAGCCACCTTCTGTGGTCGTGGTGATTTCTTCGTCGCCACCGCCTGCTGCACGCTGCGCAGCGAGCTTGCGGCCAACCAAAGTTTTCTTGCCGTAAGGGTTCTTCCTCTTTTCGAGGGTTTCCAGGAGCTTGTCTTTGAGAGACTTGCTCTGGTCCTTTTCAGCAGCGCGTTGCGCCGCCAACTTACGACCCACCAGTGTTTTCTTGCCAGAGGGGTTGCGCTTCTTGTCCAGAAGCTCCATGGCCTTGTCCTTGAGGGACATGCCTTTGGCGGTGATTTTGTCTTTGAGCTCGCCAGCTTTGCTCTTGAGATCAGTGAACGTGGCGCCACTGGCTCCAGACTTCTTGTACTTCTCTTCGTGACGAGGTGGATTTTCACCACGCATCAGGTCACGCATCTCCACGAGCACATCGTAGATGCGCTTGTTGCCGAGGAGACCGAAGTTCTGGAAGAAGTCCTTGATGCCAGGCAGCCATTTGTCCATGAGCTTGCCACCGAACTCTTGACCCTTTTGCAGCAACATGTCCCAGGTCGAGCGCAGTGCCTTGATGGTCTTGCCACCGAGGTCCTTCGCCTTTTCTGCGATGCGTTCCAAGCCGGTCTTGACTCGGTTGCCGTACTGGTCGTACACGCCTTCAACAAGATCTTGAGCGTCAAGGATGACTTCACCTGCCTTGTTGACGATGGCGCCCTTGGCTTTCACCAAGTCGTCCATGGTCTTCAGCACCTGACCCGAGGCTGAGTCGTAGTACTCGCCCTCACGCAGCAACGAAGCCTTGATCACCGGAGACTTGCGTCCCTTGATGTAGACGTCGCGCACAGCGTACAGCGAGTTCTTCACGGTGGCTTTCGCATCCGTGAGGAGATCCTTGGCCTTTTGGATATGGATCGGCAGTTTGTTGTCGATGTAGTCCTTACCGTAGGCGTAGCCTTGCTGAGCCAGCTCCCCGCCCTTGTCACGCGCTTGGCGCAGCTTGTCAAGGAAGGGATCACGGTAACGGTCATAGAGTTCTTGGGCTTTGTCCATGCCCGGCTTGACGATGCGGTCACGACCGTATTCATAGCCGCGAATGGCACCTGCCTTGGCATCTTGAGCACCGCGTTTGACGAGTTCACCAGAGGCCGTCCAGATGTTACCCAGGATGTCCTGATAGGTGTCCTCACCCTTGTACTTGGAGCCAGTGCGACGTGCACCAGCTCTACCACCGGCCCCACCACCAAAACCACCCTTGCCCGATTCAACGAGCTTACGGATGGCCTTGACGTCAGTGGCAATGGCCTTGACAGGGTTGGCAGCTTCTTCCTTCTTCGTGAAGAGCTTCTTGACCTTGTCGACAATATCGTCTTGCTGGTCAGCGAGCTCCTGGATGGCAGCCATGTTGTTGCCATTCATCGAGGTCAGGTCGATCTTTTTGCCGCCCGGGGCTGCACCATCACCCATGTTCTTGCGAACGTCTTGGGCCATGGGACCACGGTGCTGTTCATCGTCACCTTCGCCTGGCTTGTAGAACCAGTCAAAGATGCCCGTCTTGCGGATGGCGTTGAGTGCGCGCTTCGGATGCAGCGGGTGGATGTCTTCCTTGGTCTCCTCATCGGACTTGATGAGTTGCTTCGGCAGACGCTTGCCCGTGGCATTGCGGCGCTTCGGACGAGCCTTCTTGATGGCCGTCTTCTTGTTGCGATCCGAAGTCACAAGACCTTCGTCACGCACGAGCTTCAGGTAAGCTTCCTCATTGATGATGAAGTCACCCTTGGCATCGCGGTCAACGAGACCTTGCTCTTCGAGGAGCTCACCGTAGCCGGCGTGGATGAGTTGTTCGATGACACCGCGAGCATCTGGCGTAGCGCTACGCACATTCATGATGCTCTTGGTCAGACCCAGCTGCCCGCGCAGCGGATCCTCAGCGTTTGTCACCTTGTGGTCAAGCAGCGTGTCCACGAGTTTCTTCGTGTCCGGATCGAGCATCTTGTACGCGTTAGTCGTCTTGATGTTCTCCGGCGTGAACGCCATGTTGGGGATCGACGACACCTTGGCGATGAAATCGGTGATCTTCGCCTTGGTGCCCTCGTCTGTCTTCTTGTCGCCGATGAAGTCCTCTGCCGCATCACGGGCAAAGAAACCATAGCTCGACGTCTTGATCTTGTCGGACAGCGACTTCTTCACCATCTCGCCGATTGCTTTGCGATTGACGAACTTGCCGCTGCTCTGATCGTAGTAAACCATCTCGGCTTGCTCATCACCCGTCCGCAACACGGTGATTTCACGCAAGATGCGTGCGAGGTAGCCAGGGATGATGTCCGTGATGCTGCGCTGCGTCTTGTCATTGAAGACGCCCACATTGGACGGAGATGTGATGCCGTAGGGGCTATTGACCCGGTTATCCGGTTGAGAGTCGGTGAAGTAGTTGGCGAATCGATCGATCCCTCGGGCCAACGAGCCCTTGGGTCCTTCTGCCTTCAAGTACTCTTGCGCCTTGTCGGATTTGCGAAGCTCTCCGATGGCACCGGGTAGGTTAGTGACGGCGTTGGCCCCTTTGGTGAGGGCGTTACGCAGCGCGGGCACTTTGTCCAAGCGCGGTCGTGCGAAACGACCAACCTTGTCACCCACCTTGTCACCAAGGAAACCTCCGAACGCATTGCCAGCCAGCTGGGCTCCGGAGAGCTGCTCGCCGCCAATTTCCTTGAGGATGTCGTTCGTTTCCTTGAGCTGCTGGTAACTGTCCACCCCCATGGTAACAGCTTCCAGACCTTGCTTCACCCCTTTGACATAGTCTTTGATGTCTGCAGTGATGCGCTTCAACCCGCGATCGATCGCGGAGCCTTCACCGAAGAACGAGTTTTGAATCCTGTCCATGAACTTGGTTCGCGCCAAGTCCTTGAAACGTTCAGAAGCCTTGATCTTCACGAACTCCGGCAACGCGGTGTTCTTGGCGATCGCTTCGTTTTGTGCTTTGAAGACCTCAAAGTACTGCTTCGACGTCGAAGCAATGTCCGTGAGAGCAAAGTAGCTACGGTATTGTAGCTCCAATGATTTCTTCTGTACAGCTTGGGTGATGCGCTCCTGGTAGGAGGACATGCGTCCCACGTTGTTGCTGATCGTGGTCAGGATACCGAGACTTTGATCGAACTCCTTACGGCGGATGTTCTCAACAATCTCGTCCTTGGCATTTCGACGTGCCTCAACCTCGGTCTGCGTGGCTTGTTGCTGCTGGAAGATGGAACCCAGGTTCGTTGCGATGCCTTGGTCTTGCAGCTGTTCTTTGGAGAGAGAAGACGGGCTCGACTCATCCCCGAAGAGGGAAGCGATTCGAGAGGAGATCTTCTTGAGCGTTTTGCGCTCTTCAGGCACCAGGCGGTCGACCTTCTTGGCCAACCGCGACGCCTGTGGTTTTAGCTCTTTTACCGCGTCATCGTATAGCGATGAGGCTGTGCCTGCGGCTTTATCGGCCGCATCCACGATGGTCCCGAACTCCTCCGGGAGAGCACTACGGGTCAATCTTGCTAAAAACGATGGGCTCTTGAACTTATCGACCGCTCCTGAGATGGTGCCCTTGAAGACCTCCGTCGTCGGAGATCGTGACGAGCGTTTCTTCGCATCAGGAGTGAGTTGACTGTCGATTTTCTCGTAGTCAAACTGGTCGAAATTCAGTTCATCGTCAAGCGAGAAGTCCTCGGTTCGAACTTTCTCATTCTTTGCCATGTGTGGGAAACCTCCGGCATAGACGAATTAACAAATCTCACAGGATCAGGCTTATGTCTTTAATTAGCCAAACGCCGTTCAATATCGCACTGCTCATCCCGAGCGATGCAGATGTTGCCGGTATGCGCCCCGTGAAAGTGCTGGACATCAACGATGGTCTGAGCAAAAACTTTCACCCCGATGGTCTGTTCTCGGTGGAAACGTTCGGCAAAGTGGGTGAGGAAAGGCGCAACCGTCTCTTCTCCTACATCGACATGCACATCAGCGTCTTCCACCCCGTGGTGTATAAGGCGCTGTTGGACTTGAAGAGCCTGTACGGTGACATCATCGCAGGCACGGGTTATGCGGTGTTCGACCCCGAAACCAACGATTTCGAAAAGTCCGACGTCACTCAAGGGGACACGGGCTTTGCCTTCTTCGTGAAGCACTTCGAGAAGATCCAGTTCGAGTCGCGCCCCAGCGCCAAGCGGGAGTTCAACATCGCGCTGGTGAACAAGTACCGCAAGAACTGCCTGATGGACAAACTCGTCGTCATGCCGGCAGGCCTGCGTGACTACACGGTCGACGAAAACTCCAAGCCGAGTGAAGACGAGATCAATGGCCTGTACCGTCGCGTGCTCAATGTGGCTTCGGTCATCGAGAACGTCAACGCCAAGAGCAACGTCGAGTACCTGGACTCCACCCGCTACGGCCTGCAACAGCGCGTCAACGAGATCTACGAGTACATCGTGAATCTGCTTGAAGGCAAGAGCAAGCTCATTCAGGGCAAGTGGGCCTCGCGCAAGATCTTCGACTCCACTCGAAACGTGATTTCCCCGCACGTCTCCAAGACGGACGAGTTCTTCACGGGTCGCACGGTGTCTTCGAATCAGACCATCGTCGGCTTGTACCAGTACCTGCGCTGCATCATGCCGCTGGCGGTCAAGCACGTGCGCGACACGTACCTCTCCAAAGTGTTCCTGGGTCCGAACTCACCCGCCGTGCTGGTGAACAAGAAGACCTACAAGAAGGAACTGGTCAACCTCGATCCGCGTTACTACGACGAGTGGATGACGTACGAGGGTCTGGAAAAGCTCATGGCCCGGTTCGGTCAGGAAGAGCTCCGTGACGACGTCCTGGAGATCGAGAACTACTACGTGGGTCTGCTGTACAGGCAAGGTGGTCATGTGCGCTTCGTGCAGGACATCTCCGACGTCCCCATCAACGGCTCGCACGATCCTCGCGAACTCCTCACGCCCATCACGTTCTGTGAACTGCTGTACCTGTCGGTGTTTGCTGACGCGGCGAGCATCCCTTGCCTGCTGACACGTTATCCGGTCACGGGGTATGGCTCGATCTATCCGAGCTACGTCTACCTCAAGACCACGGTGCGTGCTGAACAGGTCAAGGTCCTGGGCGACGACTGGGAAACCGTGATCGGCACAGCCTACGAGTTCCCCATCAAAGGCGAACAGTACTTCAACGCGATGAGTCCTTCGACCACTCACGTGGCTCGTCTGGGCGCAGACTACGACGGCGACACTTGCTCGCTGATCTGCCTGCTCACCGAAGACGCCAAGGTGGAAGTCAAGAAGAAGCTCAACAGCCGCGACTACTATGTGGGTGTCAATGGCAAGATGGCGTTCAGCGCCGGCAACGACATCATCGATCTGGTGTTGGCCAACGTCACGAGCTGATCATGACCAAACTCACGAGCGACTACCGCGAAGGCAAAGGCAGCACGGCCACCTCGGAAGGACACGAGTACCAACTCGACATCCTCTTCGAGTTGACGTGGGACCGCAAGCCTACCATCAAGAATGTCTCGGATCTGGACTGGATCCTGGAATACACCGAGATCGACGAAGAGCGTGTCAAGAACGCTGACCTCGGAGTTCCCATCCTGATCTACTGGTCCGATGCACTCCAACACTGGGTGACGCTGGACGGGGCACATCGCCTCACAAAAGCCAAGCGTGAACACAAGCATGGAATCGGTTGTCGTATCGTTGACGAGGACATGCTCGCCAAGGCTCGAATCGATCACCACAAAAAACATGTCGCCGTGGAGAGCATGCCTCTTTACGCCAAGTGGTAACCAACCCATAGGTCTCCGATGCAAATGCATTTCAACGTCTTTTACCACCAGTACGGTATCAGACGAATCGATCACCTGCTGACCCCGAAGCTGCTCACGCTTCAGAGTCTGCCCCGAGATGCGATGGTCCACTACCTCAGTGACGACCCGCAAGCTCCTGACCTGGATGTCTCCCAGCCCTGGCTGGCGACGTCCAACAAGAACGTGGCTGTGGACTATGCGACACAGCTCACTGACCTGCTGGGCAATCCTCACCCTCACATGGGGAAGACCGTGCGTGACCTCACGCGCGACTTCCATCAAAGCCACCGCAAGTTCAAGTTCACGCCGGACGGGGTGAACAAGATCGGTGACCAGACGGTGCTGCAAGTCATGAACTACAGCTACCTGGATGCGATGTACACCTACGCACCGGTGCCCCTCACGCCCTGGTACAAGTTCTGGAACAACAACCGCCTGCTGTTCGGCACCATTGCCAAGATCGGTCAGAGCAAGTCGAAGAACCACTTCGTCTTTCTGAAGGTGCCTCAACAACTGCCGTCCTACCAGCTGCTCAACCTGTACGCTGACAAGGAAGTGGCGCGCGTCACACTGCAGGTCTTCAACTCCTACGCGGATCTCATGATCTTGCAGCTGTGGAAATGGCTGGAAGGCGAGGATCGCGAGGTGACGGTCTTCGGTGCGCTCACGCAAAGCGACCTGGCCAAGGTGAACATCGTCTTCGTCGTGCCGGACGGCCGCTCGATCGTGATGAACCTGGGCTACATGGACAGTTGGATCAAGGGTCATGCCAAGCTCGACGCTCAGAAGAGCCAACAGCAGCAAGACCCCCAGGCGCTCAAGAAGCTTTTCTTGAAGTTCCTGATCACGGTGACCGCTGCCATCCCGGAAGCCGAAGTCGCTGAGATCCAAGGCGCCCAAACACCGGAAGACAAGCAAGACCAGACCGAGCTTCAAGCGGAGTCCGACGAGTACCTGCGTGAACATGACGATGACGCCGAAGACAGCATCGACGATCACGAGTTCGAGGACGCCGCGGATCTGATGTCTGGTCTTGGCAAAAACACCAAGACGCTTAAAAAGCGTCCGAATGAAGACGTTGCTCAGCGCCTGCAAGCTCTGGACAAGGACATCGACTCCTCGATGTCTTCCGCAACACTGGACCTGGGCGAGAAGCTCAAGACGATCGATCAAGACCTGAAGGTGCTCGACCTGCTCAACAGCCGTCGCCTGAAGGATCGTGGCATCCGTCTGGACAAGGAAGGCGAGCAAGTGCCGCCGGCCGCTCCGGTGGAAGACATTCCGCTGGAAGTACTGCAGCAGCAGATCTACCAGCCTGTCGACTACGAAGAAGCGCTGCTCAAGCAGATCAATGAATCGGCGGACTTCGGTCTGCTCTCGGCTGCGGACTTCCGCAGGGCTACAGCTGACGTTCAGAAGTACAAGACGTCGCAAGACCCTTACGGGTCAGGCCAGCTCACCGTGCAAGCCATGGTGGTCACGCCTGAGGCGATCAAGCTCAATCCGCAAAAGACCGAGATCACGGTGTCGGACAAGGTCGTGGACAAGACGATGGCTCAGTCCTCGCTCATGGCCTTCGATCACGACTATATCAAGAACGTCTACAAGAAAGACATGCTGGGCATGATCAATAACCTGCAAAAAGCAGGCGTGATCGTGCGCAACCATGAAATCGAACTGGACCACAGCGCGCTGGGCACCTACGAGAACCACACGCTCGAACTCAAGCCGATCGATGGCCAGCCTTCCAAGCTGAGGTTCCGTCTGCCGCAGGTGCAAACCGATGGCACGTTCGTGGCCAATGGCAACAAGTACGTGATGCGCAAGCAGCGCGTGGATGTACCCATTCGCAAGACCAACGCCTACACGGTGGCTTTGACGAGCTACTACGGCAAGACCTTCGTCACGGTCAACCAAAAGCAGGCGAACAATTCGCTGGCTTGGATCGTGAAGGAACTCAACAAAGCGTCGTTCTCGGACAACCACCCTTACATCACGCGCGTGGCGCCTGCCCAGGTCTTCGACAACAACTTCGAAGCCCCGTGGATCTACAACGCCCTGGCCAACCACTTCAAGTCGGTGACCACGAAGGACTACACGTTGGTCTTTGACCATCAGGAACGTCTGGGTCTCTTTGAAGAAGCCAGCGAAGGCGGTGAGAAGCTCGGTCCCTACGATCCGGTGCATGCCGCCAAGATCGAAAACGCGGGTGGTAAGGCGTGGAAGTACCGACTCGTCGGCTACAGCAACGCAGGCCTGGGCCACATCGTGGTCGACCGTGCCAACCAGTTCTGGCTGCTCGGTCGTGAAGGCGAGCCTCAGCCGCTGGGCGACATCTACCAAGTGTTGCAACTGGACGCTCACAAGGCTCCGGTGGACTTCACCGAAGTGCGCATCTTCTCCAAGACGGTGCCTGTCGGTGTGGTGCTCGGTTACACCATCGGTTTCAAGAACCTCTTGAAGCTGCTGGGTGCCAAGCATGAAGTCGTGGAAGGTCGCCGGCTGCCGGACCTCACACCACACCAGTACGTCATTTCCTTCAAGAACGAGAAGTACATTCTCGATCGCCGTCAACGCACCGCCTCCATGATCCTTTCGGGGTATCTGGACTACGAACGCCAACTGCGCTCGTACGACGCGGCGGAGTTCGACAAGAAGGACGTCTACCTGAACCTGCTGGCCTCCAAGGGCCTGGGGTCTTTGTACATCCGTGAGCTTGAACTCACCAACCAGCTCTTTGTCGACCAGATCACTCTGTCGATCCTGCAGCAAATGAACGAGCCTTCGACGTTCCACGGTCTGCTGATCCGTGCAACGCAGATGCTGGAGACCTACCACCATCCGGACTCGCAGGACATGAAGTCCATGCGCATCCGCGGCTACGAACGTTTCCCTGGTGCGGTCTACAAAGAACTCACGGCGCAAATCCGTCAGTTCAAGAACCGCAACATCGCGGGCAAGTCCCGTGTGGAAATGAGTCCGTACCAGATCTGGCAGACGGTGATGAAGGATCCGGCCATCAAGCTGGTGGAAGACATCAACCCGATCCAGAATCTGAAGGAAGCCGAAATCATCACGTACGTGGGTACGGGTGGCCGCTCCAAGGACTCAATCAACAAAGAAAACCGTGCGTTCCATCCGAACGACATGGGCATCGTCTCTGAAGCCACGGTGGACAGCTCGGACGTGGGTATCAATGCCTACCTCTCTGCGAACCCCAACTTTGCCGACATGCGCGGCATCGCGCTGCCGGACAAGAACTTCAACCCTGCGAACCTGATCTCCACCAGTGCACTGCTGGCGGTGGGCGCCAACCACGACGACCCCAAGCGCGTGAACTTCGTGTCGATCCAGCAATCGCACACCATCGCCGCTCACGGCTATCACCAGCCCGTCGTGCGCACCGGTTACGAATACGTGATCGGTAACCGTACCACGGACATGTTTGCCTACTTCGCCAAGGACGACGGCAAGGTGGTGAGCGTGGACGACAACGGCGTGATCATCGAGTACGCGGACGGCACCAAGAAGGGTGTGACGCTCGGCCGTGTCTACGGCAAGGCCGAAGGCAGCGTCTATCCGCACGACATCGTCTGTCCCCTGAAGGTGAACGCGAAGTTCAAGAAGGGTGACACGATCGCTTACAACACGGGTTTCTTCGAGCCAGACTTCCTCGACCGCAGCAAGGTCGTGATGAAGAACTCCATGGTCGTGAAGGTGGCACTCCTGGAGTCCAGCAACACGCACGAAGACGCCTCCGCCATCAGCAAGAGCGTGGGCCAACGCTTGAGTGCTCGTACCACCAAGGTGCGTTCGTTCACCGTGGACTTCAAGCAACGTCTGAACGATGTCGTGAAGGTCGGCGATTCCGTCGGTCCCAAGGACATCCTGATGGTGATCGAAGACGAGATCACGTCCAACACCAACATCTTCGACCAGCAGTCGCTGGAAGTGCTGAAGAACTTCTCCAAGCAAGCCCCCAAGGCCAACTACCTCGGGACGATCGACAAGATCGAGGTGTTCTACCACGGCGCCAAGCAAGACATGAGCGCTTCGCTCAAGATGCTGGCTGACCGCAGTGATCGCCAGCTCGGTGAGGTTTGCCGCGCTTCCAACAAGCCGGTCATCACCGGTCAAGTCAACGACGACTACCGGGTCTCCGGTGTGCCGCTCGCACTCGACAAGGCCGAAGTGAAGATCTACATCACGGTGACCACCACCGCCGGTGTGGGTGACAAGGGCGTGTTCGCATCACAAATGAAGAGCGTGATCGGTGAGGTGATGGACTACAAGGTTCACACCGAAGAAGGTCAAGAGGTTGAAGCGATGTTCGGTTACCGCTCCATCGCGGCCCGTATCGTGGAAAGCCCTGTGATCATCGGCACCACCACGACTCTGTTGAAAGTGATCGCCAAAAAGGCGGTCGACATCTACCGAGGATCTGTGCAAAAAGCCTAGATCAAATGAAGGATACCGTCGGGAGGGAGACTTCCCGACGGTTCTTGCATGCTTCCCATCTTCACGTCGTGGAGGATGGATTAGACCTCTGACCCATCCCCCATTTCCAAGGATTCCACATGAGTCAAATCACCATCACTTTGGAGCAGCAGAACACGCTCAAGAGCAGCGCAGTTCTGGCCAATGCCGGTGAAGTGGCCTGCGCGATCGTCGGCCAGATCGCAGGCAACGACATCTCCACCGCCATCAACGGTGCGAAGGCCACCAACGAGATCGTTCAGTCGCTGCTGTACTCGCGCATCATCAAGCGCGTTCAGGCGCGCAAGGCCGCCTAAGGCATCGACCACCAAGACTGGAGCAAAAGAATGATTCGTGGTTCCTCCTTCATGACCGCAGCAGGTGCTGCTGCGGCTCTCGCTGCCCGCGGCCAAGCCCTGTCGGCACTGCCGAGCACCATGCTCAGCGACCTCGTGGCCAAGTCCGCTCTGGACGGCGACGCACTGTCCCTCGTCGCCACGGGTGGTGGCGGCGGTGATCCCGTCATGGCCTACGGCGTCATGATCCAACAAGCCACCGACGACCAAGCCGGCAATCCCAGCGATCACAGCCTGGCCCAAGGTGCCTTCGTCGACCAAATCGCCAAGCTCGTGCAAGGCCATGTTTCCTACGCCAAGTCGGTCGTCAAGCCGCTGGTGCTGGAACTCGGCGAACGCCTGGGCAAGCGCGCTCAAGAACTCAAGGGTGCTGACCCGGCCGCTGGCGTGGACGTCGTCGTGCAAAACATCCCTGCGCTGCTCAAGGACACCAGCTTCCTCGACACGCTGAGCTACTACAAGGACAAGCCCGTCATCACCATCAAGGACCGGCTGAACCTGCAACCCAAGACCAACGATGAAGTGCGCGCCCTGATGCTGACGGGCCACCAGCGCACGGACGAGATGGTCACGGCCTGGCTGTCGACGCAGGAAGCCAACTTCCCGCTGAAGGTCTGGTGCACGTTCTTCACGACCGATCAGCAGACCGACTACTGGGGTCAAGAAGACCTGGACTACCTGGACGTCTTCTCCAAGCAAGACGTGCTGCTGGGCGCCTACCTCGTGGCTCGCCGCATCTACGACGAAGTCCAGGAAAGCTCGCTGCCGCTGTCCACCTACAAGGATCAAGTCCTGCAGGTGCGTGACTACGCCGGCGCCGTCGTGGTGCTCAGCCTGAAGTCCATCTTCGACCTGATCACGGCCAACATCCTGGTGGTGCATCACTCCAGCCGCGACAAGAAGCTCTGGGTCAACGGCGAGATCTACAACGACTGGCTGGCCAAGGGTGGCAAGCCCGAGATCCTGCTGGGCATGCTGGTCTCCAACAACGTCGCCAAGAGCGTCTCGCTCATCGACGAGGGCAAGGCTGCGCATGAAGCGGCCTGGCAGTCCTACCTGACCTTCAAGGCGGTGGACACCCGCAACAAGTTCTACGACAACTACCGCGTCGCGGTGCTGTCGGAGTTCACCACGCAACTGGCCGATCAGCACGAGACCGAGCAAGACGTCAACGTGCGCAACACCGATCGTCTCACCAAGACCATCGAAGCTGCGGGCAACTACCTCAGCACGCTGACGAGCGAAGCACTCAACGACAGCTACGCGCTGGCGCTGAGCCTGGTCGCGCAGATCCGCTTCTGCCACACCTCCAGCTTCCAAATCCTGTCGGACATCGAGACGGCCTGCAAGGCCAACCCGAACGTCGACGTGCGTGAAGCGGCGCTGCTGGCCGTCATCAACTATCTCGGCGACTGGCTGGGCGACCAAGTCACGCTGACTGCCTGATGGCCAAGCTCCGCAGGAATGCCGAACTCGTCCTGAGCCAACTCAAAGAGAACTCCGCTGGACAGATCATCGCCAAACTGCCTATGGTGATCCAAGTTCCAGTGCGGTTTTCCGAGATCGGCCTGGGCGAGATCGGTATCAATACGTTCACGTACGGGCTCCTGGCCATCATCCTGGAGTCCGGCGACTACGCAGTCCTCAACGTCAACGCCCTGCTGGAACTGAACCCCTACAAGCTCTCGATCGTCACCATGGACGACGTCGATTACCACCAATTCCACTTCGATGCGGGAGACGTGGTGATCAAGACGACGGACTTGGTCAAGCGAGAGGCGTTGCTGTTCAATGTCTTTAACGAGTTCATCTTTAACGGCAAGGTACCCTGGTACACGGACTACGAAGATCTGGGCAAGCTCTTCGACACGGCCAAGTACCACGCGGGATCCAATGTGGCTCAGAATCCCGAGGTGATTGAGTTCATTGCATCCATGGTGTCTCGTTCCAAGAACGATCGCACCAAGTACATCCGCAGCGTGGCTCAGAAGCAGAGCGACTTCACGTTGAACGACATCGACTACGTGCCTCTGAAGAGCGTTTACTGGTCGGTTACGAGTACGGTGAACAAACTCACCGGTAGCCATTTCGCCGACGGTGTGACGAGTGCGCTCGTGACGCCGACGACCAAGACTGACAAGATTGAACGCATATTGAGGGCATGACATGGGAATGATCAAGTTTCAAGCCACCCGACTGGAAGGTACGGGCAAGGCAGGCGTGTTGCAAGCCGATGCGGACGGGTACTACACCCTGCCCATCGGCGGACTGAACTGTCTCAACAGTGCAGGCAAGTACTACACGCTGCAAGGCGCGGAGGAACTCTTCAAGGAGTCCTCCACGTTCATGCGGCGAGTGAAAAACGGATGTCTCAAGGGCGAAGTGGGTCACCCCAAGCGCGACCCCAAGATGTCCGACGACGACTTCGTGGCGCGGTTGCTCACCATCGATGAGACCAACATCTGCTGCCACATCTCCGAGATCTGGCTGGACCATGAGTTCGGTGCCAAGAACCCGGAGTTCAAGAACCCGGCGCTCGTGGCCATCATGGCCAAGGTCAAGCCTGCCGGTGCCAAGGGCCAGTTCCTGAAGGAAGCCTTCGAGAACAAGAACGAGAACGTCTGCTTCTCGATCCGCTCGTTCACGAACGACTACTACCAGCGTGGCCAGTGCTTCCGAGTGCTGGAAACCATCGTGACGTTCGACTACGTCAACGAAGGCGGCATCGCCAACGCTTCCAAATGGAGCGCTCCGACGCTGGAGGAACTCAACGAGACGGCCGTGACCCACGGTCAACTGCGTCGCTTCCTGGCTACCGAGTCGATCGGCGCCATGGAAGACAGCAAGAGCATCGCCCTGGAGCTCGTCTCCAATGTCGCGAAGCCCTCGCAGCAGTTCCAGTCTCCCAAGCCCGGTTACGCCAACTGGTAATGAAAACCGCCATAGAGAGCCCGGGGAATAACCCTGGGCTCTTTGTGGTTGTTTTTCTTTTTATCAGTTATCGATTGGGTAGGATCATCAGCATCTTACCTCAATTACATTCACAAAAGGGAGTTCCCCCATGATGACCACTGGTGCCATCGCCGACTAAGTCCCGGTAGGTTTTACATGAACATCATCTCTCGACTCTTCCTGTTCTATGAGCAGGCTGAACTTCAAAAACATCGCCCCATCGGCGATATCTTCAACTACGAGTCAGACTTTGTGGGCCCCAAGATGCTCGCAGAGTTCGTGGTTCGCATGAAAGAATACACGGTGGCTTCGCTGCTTTTCCCGCCCAACGGCGTGGACAGCATCCTGACGCTGCCCAGCGGCAAGTACCGCTCCGGTTTTCACCTCGATCACAAAATCGAGGGCCTCTTCGAGAAGAAGCACTTCATCTTGGTGATGCAGCGCGAAGCATTCATCGAGACGGGCAACTACGTTGTGCTCAAGATCTCCGAAGAAGGCGACCGGGTGTACATGTACTACGTCCTGGAAACGCACACCACGCCAGTGCTCTTCACCAACCTGGAACTCGACCTCCTGGAGACACACTCCGTGATCGTGGAGAAGATGTTCCAGATCGTGCTGGGTGAGATGGAGACGGTGCTCGGCCCTCAGGTCAAGACCTTCGCTGTCACGCAGGTGTGATCATGAAGGACATCAAACGGATGTACAAAGACAAGGACGCCTTGGTGAACCTGGTGTACAACCACATGAAAGTGGCTGGTCCCAAGTCCTTGACGATCCGAACCGATATCCCTCTCGTGAACCAACACCAGCTGTGGAACATCCAGGAGTTCGCTGCGGTCAGAGACTACTACGCGCAGCTGTACACCGAACTCCAGTCCTACATCGAGAGCGCCTATGGGCGAGGGATCAATCCGGTGACGGATTATCTGTACAAGTCGTTCCTGGACTCTCTGGCGTCTTCCGACCTCCAGAAGAGCGTGCACCAGCTCCATGCGTTTTACAAACGCACCATGACCGAGCAGAACGCGATCGTGATCGACACGGCCGTGGAGAGGAATACCGCCTCAACGCCCACGGACTATTCGGTCGCCGTGAAGCTCTTCGTGCGCATGGTCAGGCTCAGCTCCACCGAGCCTTTGTTGGTAGTACCTTTGGCCCAGTACCGCTTCAATCTCGAAATCAAGCATCAAAGCAAATAGTCGGGGACAACCTCGGCTATTTGCTCTTTTGTGCTGTCTCCAATTTTTACTGGAAGTTACTAATTCCTGTGGTTTGGGTCTGTACACCCAGGAGAACATATGACCGCACAATACACCCCTAATGGCGGCATCCCGATCGAGATGCTGCACAATCTGCACGCCGGCCTGGAGAACATGCTGAGCGGTAATAACCAGGCAACTGTCGCACTGATGTTCACTCGCGAAGAAGCGCTGGGTGAAACCTACGGCAAGTTTGTTGCAGCGATCCTGAATGAAGCCCAGTCTTTCATCGAGACCCGTTGGCCGCTGTCGATGGACAGGCGCGTGAAGTCGATCACGGAAGCGCTCTCGATCACGGGTCCCACTCCCGAAGGCGTCTTCCAGTCGGAAACGAAAGTGCTGGGTCTGACCGGCGTTACGGAGAAGCTGACTGGCGGCGTGATGCAGATCAGCTTTGAAGCGCGCAATCTGGACAAGTCCATCATCTTCAATGTGGTGGCGGAGATGAGCATGAACTTCAGCGGTCACCGTGTGACCACGGGTCAGAACTTCATCCTCGGCATTCATCATCGTTCCGAAAGTTGAAGGCTCACCTTCAATCGTTTTTTGGTCACATATACTTTCCTCGACAGAACTTCTAGATCAATGATTCTAGATTCTGATTCACTTCAAGAAAGTGGTCTTTATGTCTACAACAAAGACACTTCACCTCGTAATGTGGATTCCAGTCAATGGTGACATGGAGCAGTCCAATTACGTCAGTGCGACGATGAATGGGTACGACTATCGTACTACCATTGATCACGCCAGGAATTTCGGATCACCTGAAGCGGCTCGCGAGTATGTTCGTGTACATAACTCTGTTGAAGACCCTTCGGAGCTGATCTACGTGCAGGTTGGGGCGATTTATACCCCCAACTACATCCCCAACGTTATCCCGGCAGCGGGACACCAAAAACCCCGCGGTCGGGCTCAAGGAACCCTCCGCAATGAACCTGCAAGCCACAGCGAACGACGTCGCAGAAGCGACCACGACAACTGAGACAAAGAAGCGCATCAAGCTCAGTAAGTACAAACAGAACTTCATCCAACACATGCAGTTCCTGTTCCCCGAAGAGGTCCTGGACTTCACGGTGGACGACACCAACGAGTTCACGGACCCGACGGTGGCGAAGTACTTCAAGATCTTTCATAAAGGTCGCGATACTGGGCGTTTCTATGAGCCCGAGCTTTTCATCGTGGGTAAAGTCACAGACGCTGGTGAACTCCAGTTCTCTGATGCACCCAAGGTGATGAAGAACTTCCACATGGCGCAAGTGGCCATCGACCGGATGACCAAACGCTTTGGTGGACCCTATCTCGCATTCGGCCTGTCCAAGGGCTGGGCGCAGATGCTCGCCAAGAAGCTGTTGCTGGAAGACACCCAGCAGCTCGAACAACTCAAGGTCCGCGTACGACCCAACCCGAAACCACGATAGGAAACTGTCATGTTCAACATTGACCCCGATATGTCCACGGAAGAGATCAAGGCGTATTTCGAGGCTTTGCCCGAAGAAGAGAAACACGCCATGGTCAAAATGATCGTGTCGGGCGTCAATGCTCTTGTGTTCGACGTACTGGCAGTGGACCAGGTCGCCAAGAGCAACGGCCACGACATGCCCACCGAGGCAGACTTCACCCAAGCACTGATGGGTAGCAACATCCCTCAGCAACTGCACTAAAACCAACCCGCCATTGAAAGGAGAAAACTCATGGCACTGAACCACACGCACCTGATCGATTCTTTGCTGGGTCCGCAAGCCGGCGCCATTGCCGTGCTGGCCAATGCAAGCCACGCAGAACTTCCCCAGCTGGGTCGTGAACCTTCGGCCAAAGCGCTGGAGGCCTACATCGACATCTACCTCAGCACCCGTGCCAAGCCGGCGGGCAACCCCCATGCTCCCATCTTCAAGGTGGAGCTGCCGGACAACACCATCGTCACTCTGGCCGTGGGCATGGAACTCAGCCGCACCTACTTGGCCACCGGCTGGGTCAGCTGCCGCCACCAGGCGGGTTCAGCTGACAACGCCAACGCCAGCTTCCTGTGGATGTCATGACAGAGGGCCAAGTCACTGGGCCTGAGGCCTACGACCGGCTGGCCTCCAAGGTGCGCATTCCACAGCGTGTCACGTTCCTGGAAGCCATCGCTTACATCGAATGGTGGCTCGCCAAGCCTTTCGAGAACGCTGCCAGCCTGGACATCCAAGCGTTCGAGCATCTGTACACGAACTCCGTGTTCATTCGGTTCCCGGACGCTTCGATCTTTGATGACGAGATTTACACCAAGCTCATTGCCATCTACCGGCAAGCGGGTTGGGGTGACCTCACCATCCTCTACGGCGACAGTCCCGATACCGAGTACCAAGTCCATGTGGTGCTCTCCAAGCCGCTGAAGCACTCATAGGAGAGGAGGGCATTGCGCCCTCCTCTTTCTTTGTCTGTCAATTTTCAAGGAGTTTGAATGAAAGCAGTGAAACTGTGGGCACTTCTTGCGAAGGCGACTCGCATCGAAATTCTGGACTGGGGCAAGGACACCTTTCACAAGGTTGAAGGCTCCATCCTCCTGATCGGCAACAGCACGCTGTACGGTGGTCGTGCGGAGTTCCAAGTTGACATCCGTCAGACGGTGCTCTACGGCGGCGGTGAAGCGCTGGTGCCGGTAACCTATGTCGGCATTCCACAGCCGGCACAACAGCCGCGTGAACACATCATCCGTTTCTTCGAGGAAACGCCGCTGAACCTGGACAACGCCCTGAACCCGATCACGCCGGATCACCAGTGCGAGCTGGCGATCCACGTGCCGTGTCCGGTGTGTAAGGTCGAGGTGGGTAAACGCTGCCACGATGGCGGGAACGAGCCGCTGCACCCGCACACGCACCGCATCAAGGCCGCCTTGGTCGAAGCAGGCATGGATCCCGAAGAGGTCGAGACCTTTTGGAAGGAACCCCCGCTCAAGTCGCTCTTGGGTGGGGATCCGGACGAGAAGGTCACGCTCAACATCTTCGAAACCGATGGCCTGGCCCGTTTCTGGCGTGACGGTGCGGAGATCTCGATCGACGACGTCAAGACGATTGGCGAGTTCATCCAGACCAACGTCGAGACCGAGTACGAGTTGCGCGTCGTGGCCGTCAAGGACGACTCCACGCTGCTGCGCATCGTCCAACAGCGCTTGGTGTTCCCCATTCCTGCCGGCGGCTCCCAGAACAACAAATGGGATCCGAAGGGCAAGGTGTTCCGCACCATCGTCGACTGAGAGAAGGGGTCCCTGCAAAGGGGCCTCTTTTTTTTTTGTTTTCGGGAGGCCTTCTGAAGTTTTCGACAGTCATACATACTGTATGTGAGACCTATCCCCGTTCTAATTGTAACGGCAACAAGAGAGTTTCCAGAATGAGTACCCAATTCACACTCGAACAACTGCTCGACGCCACTGAGCTGACAGTGATCGACGACGTCGAATGTCTCCGTGCAGAATACGGCATTGCTGGTGACAAGGACTGTGCAGCCTTTCACATGGCTGACGAGACCACCATCTTCTTTGACCCCAGTCAACAAGTGACGCTGGAAGACGGCAAAGCTGTGATCCGTGTCACCTACCACGGCGACAAGACACGTACCGAGACTACGGCGCTCTTCTTCACCTATGAGAAGGTCACGGCTGAGAAGGTCTTGGCCAAGATCCAAGAGCCTGGCTGACCCAGCCTGACCAACCTAGGGAGTCCACATGCGCAAGCAAGTTAACTCCACCTACGTTGGAGACGAGTTCACCGTCCGTTACCCACGGATTGAAAAAGAGGCCATTCCACCCTACAACGGGATGCGATGTAAACTCATGGGGTTCAAAGCTCGACTGGAGTATGCACTGCCCCATGTGCCTCGACTACAACATCTTGAGCCTGGTATTTACCAGACCATCGGAGATCCGCTGGTAAAGCTTGAGACCGGCAAATTGCTCGACATCCCTCTCATGTACCTGGAACCCGAAGGCTACACCTTCGAAGATGAGATCGACAAGAACTACCGGTATTACAAAGAGCAAATGACGTTTCACCGTGTGGGAGAACTCCCCACGATCAAGTGCAACGTCGGCGATACAATCTTGATTGCCAAAGACGGCGTCCTCGAAGACGACGTGGTGGCAACGGTCGATGACGTGTCCGTCCAGGGCAGTCGCGTCATCGTCGCTTTTGAACATGAGGACCAGCTGTTGACCGTTCCTCAAACACAAATCATCGACGTACTTGAACTGGGGCCGTATTCAGAGGAGTTCCGGTACCGTCGACAAATGAAGACCGTCAAAGAGATGGCGCGCTTAACGAACCCCGGCATGAAATATGCCGACCATGAACAACTCGATGAAGGATGTGAACAGGAGTGAATTCTAGAGGACCCTCCCACCTCTACTATCTCTACCCCTTTTCCTCCTCCAAACGACCCATGTGCCGTCAGGACCGCCTGTTCCCCTTGATCGGGGATCCATCAGCCAGAACGTCCGATCTTACATGAGTTTGAGGGGGTAATAACCCGTCAGGTATTGGACCCTGACATTCCTCAGGTAAAACTTATGTCTGAAACAACTGTCAAATACGTGCTGTCGGATGTGCTCAGAAGCGCATCCAGTATCATGATCGGTGAACGCAATGTGATCAAGGTGGAGATCCCATCGACACTCACACACCTCGTGCGCCTCGTGACGCTTGGACCCAGCGGTGAGATGGCCTATCTGGCCGATCACACCAAGGAAGTCGAAGTCACCGAGGGCAAGATCGTCGTACCGTTGACGATCGAGGGCGTTGAAACCGAGGAGCTCACGGAAATCGAGCTCTTTGTGACGCGACCCCTGCTCAGCCAGGATGTCAAGCGTCAGATCGTCTCGGCGCCTGCCGAGAGTGCCCTCACGCAGTAAAAAACCTGGATTCCTCGGGATCTAGTGGTATAGAGAGAACCCATTTCGGGAAAGTACCCCTTTCCTAGAGGTGGGTTACTCACTTATACTTCACGTGGACCTAGAACGAGAACTGTTCTAAGGAACCACCTTGTCAAACAATCGGAGATCCGACAACATGTCCAAGACCGCCACCGCGACCGAGGCCAAAGGCCCGACGCTCAAGACCGAAGTCCTCGAACTGGCCGACCGCATCGAAGCCGCCCTGAACGTCGACAACAAGACCGGCATGGCTCCCGCCGCCGACGACATCTACGAGCAGACCCTGCCCGAAGACGTCACGATGACCCTGGTCAACAAGATCGAGAAGCACAACGCCAACTTCATCGCCGCCTCCACCTACGCGCTCGGCCGCGTCGGCACCAAGGCCCTGGCCGGCCACAAGAAGCTGGACAGCGTCGAGACCGTGATCAAGATGGGCGGCAAGAACGAGCTGCACCTGACCATGGAGCGTCAGCGCACCTACCCGAATCCGCAGGACAAGGAAAACCCCATCGTCAAGCATGGCGTGATCTCCGTGAACTACGACATCGTCGCCGACAACAACGCCGGCCAGCTCAAGATCGCGCGCTCGCTGATCAACGACCTGGCGGCCGACGCGCTGAAGTAATTCGGCGCCCGCCACCAACGCTACTCCTCAGAGCCCCGGGACGTCCCGGGGCTCTGTTGTGCCCTTTCCTTTTTCACCGAGAACAATACATGGGCAACAAACCCATTACCGAAGGTAGCTACAGCCGCTTGACCATGCGTCCTGCCATGCAATCCGCAACGGCCACGCTGTTCGACCGCATGCTGCCTGCCCTGTCGAGTCTCGTGGGTGACAGCCGACGAGACCCGACGCCAGACGAGTACGAATTCACCATCACGCCCGGTATGACTGCCAACCCCACTGAGACGCAGAAGGCCAAGCGTTTCATGGACTACATGGCAATCCTCGTGGGTGAGGACGACCTCGCGATCTTCACAGAGACGCCGAACCGCATTGCCTATCGCATCACGCCGGTGTTTGTGTCGATTGCCATCACAGGCTTGACCTCCAAGCCCCGAGAAACAGCGGTCAGCAAGACCCTCGTATACAACTTCTCCATGACTTCGCTGAACAAAAACGCAGCGTTGAACTAAAACCATGAGCACCCTGTATCCACTTCACAAACTGCTTGAAGCAGCAGACCGCATTGAGGTTGTGGGATGTCTCTGTGAGCTCGTATCTTTTCACGATCTTGACTCTACCAGTGAACCGGTAATGCTGAATCAAGTTTTCGGGGATACTACTCATTACTTTGATGCCGCTCAGCTGGTGGACATCACCAAACCCATCATGGTGGATGAATTGCATCCACCACCTGGTCACCAAGGGCGCCAGCTCAAGGAGATCAAACTCTTCATGTTCCGACCAATGACGCTCGACGACGTGACGGCATAAAAAGACCACCAGGGCCGAAGCCCCGGTGGTCTCTTGCCGTTGTGGCTTTTTTTGGCTTAACGCAGGCCAGGAACGGCCGAAGCGCCCAGCGTCTCGATGCCCGACTTGTAGCCCTTGGCCGAAGCCTGGACGTCTGCCGAGATGTCCTGGATGAAGGACGGTGCGAGGAACGGGTTGGCGTTGTCCATGCGGATGGACTCCAGCACCTTCTGCGCGAACTGGTTCGTGCCGAGGTTGAACTGGTAGATGCCGGTGAACTCGATCGAGAGATTGCTCAGCTCGTTCGGCTCGGTCAGGTTGCGCTTGCCGGTGATCTCACCGGTGGAGCGCGGCATCATGTTGGTGCCGACCCAGCTCTTCACCACGCGACGGTGGCTCGGATCGGGTTCCAGGAACAGCATGCTCATCGTGAACTGGTCAGCGAGCATGTCGTCCGGGCGGGCGCCGGTCAGCGTGTTGATCAGAGCGAACTTGGTCGCCGGATCCATGATGCCGTAGGTGATCCACTGGTAGAGGAAGTTCTGGATCGGCATGCCGTAGAGGTCCACGAAGGTCATGACGACCTTGGAGGGCTCACGCTTGCTGTCCACCACTTCTTCCTGGACTTCACCAGCACCACCGACGGGATGCTCCTCGAACTCCAGCGTGACGCCGGCGTTGAGGCCCTCGATGGAGCGCGGACGCAGCTCGACGATCGCCTTGAGCGTGTCGATCCACTTCTGCGGCTCGGGCATGTATTGGAAGAACTTCGGCGCTTCCAGCAGGATCGGAATGATCTGCCGGCGGACGTACGCCTGGTTCGACACCCATTCGGGCAGGTTGGGAGCGTAGCCCAGTTGACCGCCGAAGGTGGGGTCGAGCATGGGCTGGTTGGAGCCGCGGCCAAAGGCGCGTTGGCCCAACAGAGCTTCAGTGATTCGTGCCATGTGTGATTCTCCTTGTGTTCAGCTTGTGGGTTTACTGCTCCAGGTCCTCGATCCGGAACGCCTGAACATAGGTGGTCATCACCGTCTTCATGTTCGGCGCGAAGATCTGGATCGGCAGCGTCCAGCTGAAGCCACGGAGCTCGTCCATGTCCGTCACCTGAGCCTGGGGCTTGATGACGAAGCGACCGTCGAAGATGTTGTTCACGCGGTCGTTGACGAAGTCATTGACGCGTTGGCACAGTTGAGCGTTGGTCAGGTGATCCACGCCCGAGAACTCGCGCCAGCAGGCGTGAGCAATCTTGTTGAGCTGGCAGATCGCCATCACGGTGTTGAAGCTGTTCAGCACCGACGTGTCGTCGTCGTAGACGGTCTTGAAGGCCGGGAAGAAGTACGACGATTGGTCGTAGGCTTGCACCCAGTTCAGGCCGACGTCCCAGTTGCGGTTGCGCACCGAAGCGGGCACCCACGTGATGTTGATGTCGGTCATGACTTCCAGGATCGAACCCGGAGCGCCGTCGAAGTTCTCGCCGTTGGTCCAGCGGCCGTTGCCCGCGCCCATGTAGCTCGCTGCCTTGATCAGGAACTCATAGGTGAGCGGAACGCGCTTCTTCCACTGGCTGTTGCGGATCTTGCCATCACGGCCGATGATGATGCAGCGCATGACCGGCGTGCCGAAGTAGTCCGACTCGGGGTACAGCTGAGCACGGGTGCGCAGCGCGATGGCCACGGACTGTTCTTCAGCGGCGCCGAGCGAGGCTTCGGATTGGTCGAACGGCGACAGCACCACGCAGGTGTCGTGACGCTGGCTGATGAAGTCGATCAGCGCGAACTTGGTTTCCAGCGGGAAGCCCGAGTCGTAGGTGATCGATTCGACGTTGACGGCCAGTTCCTGCACCGGGTTCAGCGGATCCAGGTAGTCGGCCATCTTGTTCTTCACCAGGATGGCGAAGTTCTCGTCGGACATCGTGCCGTCGGAGCTGCCGGCCGAGTAGACGTTGGTCGACTCGGAGAAGCGCGTCGTGTTGGGGCTGTCGGTGAAGACGAAGCTGTTGTACGGCACGCCGTAGGAGCTCTGACCCGACACGAAGTTGAACAGGTGCATGTCCAGCGGATCGGCCGAGAAGTCCGAGAAGGCACCGATGAACGGGATCTCGGCGGCGTGGAACATTTCCAGCAGCGTGGCGATGTTGTCGTCGTACCAGCGGGCTTCGTGGTAGTTGCCGTAGATCTTCGGGTAGCGAGGATCGGTCGTGTTCTCGTAGCTGGGGATGATGATCTCACCAGCATAGAGGTTCAGATCCGTGACCGGGTCCACCACGTCTTGCTTGAACGTGAACATCACCGATTGCTCGGCGAAGATGGTGGGCACGACCTTCGGCGAGGACACGTCGTCCGGCTTTTGGATCATCTGGATGAAGTAGGGATAAGCCTTTTCCTGGCTCATCATCTTCGTGGGCATCGACGTCGTCTTGATCGTCGGGGCCCACATGCGGATGCCCGAGTAGTTGCCGTAGCTGCCGACGCTGTTGGCCTTCAGCTCGAACATCGGGTAGCGCTGCGACTGCGTGGTGCCGTCGGTCTGGTCGCCCGGCATGATGGTCAGTTGACCGAAGTTGTCGGCCAGGTCTTGGACGCTGGCGTGGTGGGTGACGACCCACTTGACCTTGTAGCCCGGGGTGTTGCCGATGACGATCGGATCACCAGCGACGTCGACCTTGATCGAGCCGTCGGTGTTGCGCTCGTACACGTCCACCGTGGTGGGCAGCACGTCGAGCCAGCCGATGATCGTGGCCTCGGGGCCGGCGTCTTCGGGGATCAGGCGTTGCACCATCAGAGCGTTGCCCTTGGACATCGCGCCCTGGGCAAAAACGGTGGCATGGTTGGCGAACTTGCCACGGAGATTGAAGGTTTCCTGCCCGTAGATGTTCACCAATTCGGCGCCGCTGCCCAGCTGCGGATCCGTCGTCCCCTTCTGCGCGAAGAGGAACTGTTTTGGGAGATGTTGTGGAACGGCGATGGGCTCACGGGGGACTTGGCGCTTGCTCAAGTCCTGGGTACCGCGATCGATCACCATCGGGGCGGCATTGACGATCTGTTGTGCCATGGATTACCTCGAAGAGAAGAGAAGATTCACTAGACTGGAGTTTTAAAAATGCCTATTTTCAAGGACAGTTATCAGACGACTGTTGGATCGGCGTTTGTCACCAAATCCATCGAGACGGCGGTTAAGTCGGCGTTCATTCGCGACGGCCTGCATCACACCAACTTGGGCGTGCGTCGATCCGGCAATGTTTCGCCTGTGTTCGTGATCGGTAGTTGGTCCAGTGAAGCGGATATTCCACTGTTCACTCATCCGATTGTGGTTTTGAACCACGACAAGGAGAAGTTTCTCTGTACTGACTTGCGTTTCTATGTCAAGAAAGGTACCCCCGCATCTGAGATCGAGAGCGGCATTCGCAACCTGACGGAGTACAACTTCGCCAAGAGCCGTGCCATCCTCAACCTCTTGTGGGTGAGTGAGCGAGTCGGAGAAATCCGCAACGGCCTACGCTTCGCTGGCGCGATGTACGCCACCTGGCTGTCCGACGCCATCGGCAAGACGTATGCCTTGGACCACGGCGACAAGCAGACGGTGGCCATCATCGCTCACTTCTTCTACCAAGCGCTGTTCTCCGAGGAGACGACGTTCGATGAAGAAGCCAAACAAATCATGGCTGCTCATACCATAAAAGCGACTTTTTCCACAGCGGATCAAGTCTTCAAGGTTTTGGACAAGCTTCCGCCCTTGAAGGACATCACCGACTTCTGCAAAGCGGTCGCTGAACTCGTGGAGAACGTGCGGGTCAAGGACTTCAACCTGGCCGCTTTGCTGACCATGGTGAGCAACTCCTGGTACGGCACCAACAGCCGCGAGATCATCTCGGTGGCGCTGGAACATCCGCCGACCTGGCTGGCCATCGTCTACACGGGCCTGACCGAGCGCACCTACAAGACCAGCGCCATCGCCCGCATCGGCGAGATGCTGGGCAAGCGCGGCGTGGGCGACGAGTTCATCAAGCACTACCAACTGCTGATGCGCGAGAACACGGTCGAGCAAAAGCCCGGCCTGGTGATCTCCAACGAGGAAATCATCGCTGAGCTGGGTGAGTTCAAGTAAGGTCTGATCCGATCATGGAACAGTACTTGGTCTCCCATGCGTTGAGGAACGTGTGGGGTAATCCTTCGCAAGACCGCCAGCTGGTGTTCGCTGCCAAAAGGATTACCCCTTTGAACGGGGCCCTCAATCGCTTCACCCTCATGAACAGAAAGGTAGCGCTGCCCATCCAGGGTAAGCGCTACCATGTTTTCCAAATCGGTCAACTCAACCCGAACCTGATCGGCTTTGCTAGCACGAAGCCGGACTGGGTCAACGAGAGCTGGCTGAACCTGGCGCAATCGATCGAGTCCAACAAGATGATGATCAGCCTGTACACGGCTGATGGCACTTGCATCCCTCGGTTCCAAACCTATTTGCTCTTCAGCAACGAGCGAGACCTCGTGGTCGCGGTCGAGGACAACTCCCGCGTCAAGATCGACTACAAGACCGATCAGGTCTACTTCCGGGTCTACAGCAACGCTTACTACGAGAGCCAAGCTGCCGACCAGCTGCCCGACGTCATGAAGTGCAAGGGCAAGATTGCCCTGAACGTCAACGACATTCTGGCCATGCAGCTGGAGGTCACCGCACTCAGGCAGCTGACCGGTCACGTCTTCACGTACTGCAACGGCTTCTTGGTCGATGAGATCTCGCCCGTGACGGTGCAAATCGGTGACGCCATGGAGTACGTCTACGACTACTCCGTGAAGAAGATGGTCACCTTCGACGTGAACTCGCTCAACATCTTCTCCAGTACGCTGGACCTGAAGACCAAGTTCTTGCTCCACTACGCCGGTACCGATGACAATACCATCGACTACCAGGACGATCTGGACATCTACATCCTGAACCCGAATGGCGCGCGCTACAAGGGTTACTACTACCATCGCAACACGCCGGAGTCTCACCGCATGGTGACGCACCGTGACTATGCGATCGTGGTGGACTACTACACCTACATCGCTCAGAAGCTCGCTGAAGACACCTCGACCACCCCGGTGGACATCATGGGCTTCAAGCTTCAGGTCGCCATCCGCAAGTCGGGCACCAACAATCGCCCGCTCATCTACGACAACGCACGCATCTTCGAGATGTACAAGTTGGACGATGAGAAGATCCTCCAGGCCATGATGGGTGTCAACTCGTCGCTGGAAATCTGGAAGGCTCAAAGCCTGGAAGCCAATGCGTACACCGAGCTCATGCGCGCTCCGTACGCCGAGAACGTCACGCTCTCGTTGGTGCAGTCGGCCTATGGCTACAACAGCATGTCCAAGATCGTCGGGGACACACCGCAGAAGACCACGCTCATCTCGGGCCGTCAGACTGCGACATTGCCCGAAGCGTTGATCGGCAACTGCACGGTCTACGAGTACGACGTGAACGGTCAGCTGCTCGGCTGGCACTACCACTCGGGCGATGTCACCTATCAGGCCGTGGACAACAACACGCGTCTGATCGAGGCAATCTCCGGTCGTGGCACGGACGCTCCGGATGTGCGCTTCGGGACCGACAACATCCCGGTGCCTGCGGTGGACAACTACCGCGTGTACCGCTGCTGGTTTGACAACGGCGTGCCGAACAACCAGTGGGCCGATGTGACGGGTTCTTCCGAGTACCACATCGAAAACGGCATCCTGATCTGGGACAACGAGCAGATTGAGCAGTTCGTCATGGTGCGCACGGACGCCAAGTTCCTGGCCTATGACCTCGACCTGACGTGCGTCAACGGCAACCTCTTCTTCACTTTCGCAGAGAAGGAAGACCGAGGCCTGGGCGACGGCGTGCAGGACTACACCCTGCCGGTGCCTCTGGGTGAGATCGACGTGTTCTTGAATGGACACTCCCTCATCAAAGGTCTGGACTACAACATCGTGTTCCCGACGATCCACGTTGTGAACAAGAAGTACCTGAACCAGCCTGGTACTGACGCGCTGCAACATCTGCATGTGCGCATGACCGGCTTCTGTTCTTCGGACTTGAAGTTCGAACAGATCGATGACTACGGTTTCGTTCAATACGGGTTCCTCTCGGAGAACAACCGCTACGACATCCGTGACGACAAGGTGCTTCGCATCACGATGGACGGCAAGACCCTGCATCGCGACGCTCTGCTCTTCTCCGAGGAGCATGACGGTGTGAGTGTGGCGGACCCGACCAACGGTCTGCCGTACCAAGTCAAGGACATCGTCGTCCCGCTCAAGCAGCTGGTCAACGAGAACACCTACAGCCTGCGTGCCAAGTCGATCCAGATTGACGAGGACGTCTCGGACTACATGACGATCAAGGACCCGGAAGCCGATCGTGGGGATCTGGACATCATCCCGGAGAAGTACCCGGTGGTGTCACCCTTCGTGAGCCGTGTCCTGAACGCCTTGCTGACCGACTACATCACGAAAACCCAAATCGAGAATGCTGTCACGGACAATGACGTCATCGCGCTGGTGAGTGAGTTCGAACCTCTGCTTCAGTTTGACCCTGTCAACGAGGATCTGGAATATGACTACCGTTTCGTTGATGTGCATCCGCACCGCAACACGACGGTGATCAACTTGGAACTCTACCAGTTCCGCTTCCTGAATCGTGTAGTGGGTCTGTACTGTCACGGGCTCGTGAATCTCTCTCCCTTCTTCACCGTCAATCCGTAGGAGCTTCGATGCCAACAAATTCTCCTGTGGTCGGCACCGATGGCCAACCACCGATCTATCAGCCCGACGCGCGTTGGTGCTGGTGGTCGCTCGAAGAGATCTATCGAGGTCAACAAGGCGCCAACAAGTACATCCCGAAGGTCAAAGACTACGTGATGGACACCGACACGTACACCGCGTACCGTGTCGAGGCGCTGGACCCCGTCACCTATATCCCCACGCTCAAGGAAGTGCGTCCGGCCAACATGGACTTCGTGTTCACGGAAACCGATGTGCTCTTCGGCGTGGGGCCGGGTACGCAAGCGGACACGTACCGCGTGTACCTGGATACGTCCGACATGCCCTATTCGCTCGCCGTCGATGCACGGCTGCGCGTGGGTGGCACCATGTGCGCCTATGCCAAGATCTTCCGTGGCGCTGCCATCGACGGTCAAGGCGAGGTCATCTCCAAGGTCTACAACTCCAACGGTCAGTTCGTCTCCGAGAACGTGCCGCTGGAAGTGGTGGCTCTGGACTCGCACACCAACTACTCCATCAAGGCAGTACCGCCCTGCAAGACCACCACGCAAATGCCCAACGGGGAGATCGTTACGGCGGTCTTCTACGCGAGCAACGGCACGGTGGTCTCCAAACGTCAGCTGCTCGTTGAGAACTCCAGCTTCATCCGCAGCGTGGACGCCTCGGCCAAGTACATCACGGGCATCCGTCTGGAGTCGCCCTTCATGTCGCCCACGATCGACAAGCAGATCGACTATCCGCTGAACGTGCCCATGAACGCCCTGAACCTCATGGGCGTGGTCATGTACTCGGACGGCTCGGAGCTCAAGCTCCCGGTGGACGGCACGAAGTTCACGATGTTCGGTCTGGACCAGTACGTGTCCACGATCATCGGCCAGAAGCTCAACCTGGTGTTGCGCTATGCGATGGCTCCCAACGAGACGTCGTACTCCGGCGTGAACAACGATGGCAATCACTACGTGACGGAGTCCTACGACCTCGTGACGGTGAACCCGAACAACAGCTACTCCGTGAAGCTCTTCGGCTACCCGTACTGGGTGGACGCCTTCACCGGCTACCAGATGCGCTGGTGGATGATGAACCTGGACCGCAATGTCTGGTTCGACGTCACCGGCAAGGTGAGCTTCAACGCCAACACGGGTCCCTACGATCCGAAGGGCTACGGCATCTTGCAACGCAAGAGCGTGAGCGTGAATCTGAAGGACGTCTCCGGCGTCTTCAAGAACTTCATCCACACGCAGCTCGTGGAGATCGTGCTCAACGGTCCCCCGAACGGTGTCGCCACGCCGTGGACGGTCTCTCACGAGTCCAACGCCACGCGTCCGCTCTACGGTCAAGGCCTCTTCGCCAAGATGAAGTCGGCCAACACCGTGAACCTGAGCTCGGACATCACCGACTACAACGAGTGGAAGACGCGCGTCTACCAGAACACGTTCCCGTTGGTCAATCCGGCGAGCGAGCTGGCAGCGCCCACCCCCACACACTTCATCGTGGACTACCTGGGTCTGCAAACCACGTACGGCGTCGAGGACTGGAACCAAGACATCAACGTGGGCAGCAACGTCCAAGGGGCCAAGACGTTGTCCATCCGCTTCATCAAGCGCGTGGGCAACACCGATCAACAGCTCGCCGTGGCTGCGATGATCATCAACCCGTAAACCAACCAGCAGGTGGAGTGGGCTCTCGCAAGGGGGCCTGCTCCACCTGTATTCCGTCTCAAAAAAGATACGGTCACATATACTTCATTTGACCACATAGCGTCAAACATCAAAACCGAGAGGAAACATGTCGCTACAACACTCGTTCCTGAATGTCTATTTCAGGAATATGCATTTCAGCCCGCCCGTCGAGCAGTTCGTTCAAATCCTGCCGGTCGGCGAACTCTGGCAAGACGTGAGCAGCAGCTTGCTCAACGGCTTCATCAACATCTTCTGCGAAGGCTCTGGTCCGATCGCAGCCGCCCTGGTGCACTACGACAAGGGCTCCGACGAACCCCTGCAGAACATCCAGAACTTCCAGTACGCTGAAGGGCTGGGTCCGCTACGCACCTTCGAGGTCTTCACTCGCAAGGACACGGTGCTCAACCTGATGCGCACGACCGACCTGCATTTGCGCAGCAGCACTCCACTCAGCATCTTCGAGGACGGGGTGATGGTGCTGTACAAGTCCACAGGTACGGTGGACTGGGGTCCGATCTACTGGTTCTTCTGGTACGACCCGGATACCACGAAGTGCGTCATCGGCCGCTTCACGTCGGAAGCGCCTGAGCCGAACATCCTGGCGGACTTCTACGCCTTCGCCGACGACATCTCCATTCGACACCAGGAAGAAGGGGCATCCCGCTTGCCTCAATCTCTCTTCCGTGGATGGATCGCGTACTAAACCCCGTTCATGCAAAAGGAAACCACATGAATCTGATCGAACGACTTTCCCGCAGCCTCAATATGTCCAGCAAGCCGGACCTTCAGTCTGGCAACAAAACGGACTCGCCTTTCATCCAGGACATGCTCCTGGCTGGCGACGTCCAGACCAACGTGAAGTCTCAGTTCGCAACCATCGTGGTCTACAACCCGCTGAACATCGAAGCCATCCTGGCGGCTTCGGAGATCAAGCGGCACTTCGATCACGTGCAGGTGTTGGCTGCTGACCAACTCATCCCGTCCGAAGACGAGATCGTGCAAGAAAAGACCACCTTCGTGTGGATTGGCGTTACGCTGGGAAGCGATCGTCTGCGCGCCATGCGCATCCACAAGGCCTCACACCGCCTGTACAGCAGCCGCGACGGTGTCGTCGCCGATGACACTGGCTACCGTCCCACGCTCATCGAGCGCGTTTGCGTGGACATGGGAATTCACGTCACGGCACGTCGCATCAAGCTGGGTTACCTGGCTTCGCAGTTCCATGAGCCTACCGGTCCCAACGAGACCAAGGCCGACAAGCTCGCTGCTCTGGTGGAAACCTGGGCAGAGCTGCGTGCTGCACTGGTGCACCTGAACGGCGACAACTACATGAGCCGTGTCAACATGTCGGCACAGACCATCTATCTGGAAGACATGGCGCGCGCCAAGCGCAAGATCAGCGGCAACTACCGCTTGATGATGAGTAAGGACGGTCACAAGGCGGTGCGCACCCTCGTCACCCACTTCAACGACCACCTGTTCATCTTGGCTCTGCGCCTGATCGGCCTGAGCCACACGGCGTTCATGAACCACTGGGTCAGCAGCAATGGCACGCTGCTGTACACCAACATCTACCGCCCCCATCTGCACGAGGAAGAGAAGATCTCTCCCATCTTGCTGAGCTGACGGCATACGCCCCCAGGAGCTTCACGGCTCCTGGGGGCTCTATGCTGTCTCTTTTTTCAGTGGTACGTGTAGCCGTACGGATTGCGGTTCCCGAAACCCGAGAAGTTACGGGCTTGGTTGTTAAGGCGTCGCTGAAGCTTACGGCCTTCGCGCAGGTTGTTGATGAGCTCATCCACCGAGAGGTGTTGGTTGTCACTCTCGTTCAGACGCATCACGGCGCCGCGCAAGCGGTTCTCCAACATGTCGATGGCGAAGTCATCGCGTTCGTTACGAATCTGCTCAGTGAGGACTTCCACCTGTTGGCGGTAGTACTCCTGTTCCATCCGTTTGTATTTGGCAGTGGGGTCGTTTTCAACCTGGTGTTGTTTGTTGTTCACCAAGATGTCACGAGCCTGAATACCGTAGTAGTGCAGATTGCGACCAGACAGCAAGATCCAAGCGCTCAAAAGCCAGGCGATGACCATGTCGTCATGCTTGCCTGCGGCGTGGTCGATACGCCCGTTGCGCACTTCCAGTCCCAGGATCTGTTCAATGACCTTCTTGTCTTTGACCAGCTTGCCTGTGAGCTTGGCAGAATTTTGCAGTGTAGTGCTGTAGAGCTCCGTACGGCTTGTCGCACCGGTTGCCGAGGTGGCAAAGCCAAAGTGCTTCTTGAAGCGCACGTAGACATCTTCGCGGCGCATGGCCAGCGACACTTGAATCTCTTTCCAAGCCTCCGGATAGAGTTCCGGTTCTTGGACGATCTTGTTGTAGATCCGCTTGAACGGATCGATGCCACGCTTGGGCAGCATCAGCAGGAGGTAGTCCAGGATCGTGGCGCCAGAGGAGCGACGCTCCACGACCAGGGTGACGCTGGGGTACTTCTCCAACCAGTCACACAGCCACTCGGCGAACGTGATCAGGTTGGTTTCGTTGTAGTTGCCTGCAGCGGCCACAGAGCCGTCCTTGACCGCACGCAGCACCAAACCGATGTCGTCCTTGCCCACGGCGTCTGATGTGTCCACAGCCAGCGTATGGGCCTCTTGCATCTTGATGGCGATCTCACGCTCAGCGTAGTACCAGCGCGTGGTGTAGGCGTGAGGACGAGAGATGACGGTCTGGTAGTCGTCCGCTTGAGAGTTGCGGATGTCGTTGTTGAGCTCGGTCGTCAGCGGCGAGCTGATGCTACCAGACGTCCAGTGGTTCAGGTAGTCACGCTCAGCGGCTTCACCGGCAGCGTTGGTTGTCTTGATCTGTTCACGCAGCCATTCGTCGGTGTAACCCAGTTGACGATGGTTGAACGTGCAGTTCACTACGAGCTTGTCACCCGAAGACGCCTTGCGCACGATCTCGCAGAGCTCTTCTTCGTTCTGTGCGTCCATGAACATCTCGGACCAAATGGCGGCTTCCATGAGGAGCTTGTGGGCGTAGGCACCGTCACGGTCGTCTTTCTTGCCGGCCGTTGTCGTGTAGATGATGCCAAACGGATCACCGTTGCGGCGCGCAATGTCACGAGCAGCCGTACCCGCAGCCAGTGCAGCAGGCAACGAGATACCGATGTTGGGCAGGAATGCAATTTCGTCAATCTGAAAGATCGGAGAAGTCAGACCCCGTCCGACGTTCAGTGCCATCTTCTCAGACTTCTGCGGCAGCAGACCCGTGTAGATGTTGCCCAGTGACTTGACCGTGAGCTGCTCTTGGCTGCCGATGTCCATGCGACCGCGCTGCTTGAGATAGAAGGGTAGCTCCATCTCAATCTTCTTCAAGCGATCCAAGTTGGCAGAGCGCAGCGTCTCGTCCTTGGTCAGCAAGTTGATGCTCGTCTTCTTGCAGCGGATGTTCAAGAGGTACGTCATCAGGTTGTCGGTTGAGAACGACTTACCCGTTTGACGGATCTGGATGAGCATCGTGGTGATGTGGTTCCAGAAGAGCCAGAACAACGCCATGTTGCCACGATTGGCAGCAAAGCGGATCGGATCTTCCGGAGAGCCTGCAGGCGAGCGGGCTACTTCACGGATGTAGTAGTAGAAGTTGCGCCGACACTCCAACGCTATCCGAAGCATGAGCTCCTGGGAGTTGTAGACGTTGTCGCTGAACGGATCGATGTTCATCAGCTCCTTGTCATGCAGTTGCAATGGGTGGAGGTGGTTCTTGACCCCCATGGACTGCAAGAGCTGTGAGTAGCGGACAAACGAGGTATTCTTGGTGTTGGACTGGATCACCGCTTCAGGGAAGCGCTCCCAGTCTTCATTGAAGAGAATCATGGCTGTTACACTTCAGAGCACGACATAGAGGCCCTCCATCCAGCCCTGTGGAGGCTGGATGGAGGCTCACTGTTGTTGCAGTTCAGAGCGCAGGAAATCCAAATAGATCGCCAGCAGGTTCGAGGCGACTACATCTTCGTCTCGAATGAGGAAGTCCTTCGCGTTGAAGAAGAACTTCAGATTGTTGAATTGCCGCAACTTCTCCGGCAGCCTGTCGTCGAACTCCGCCTGGATGACGTAGCCGATGAAAGTCTCACGCCGAATGCGGCCTCTTTTGAAGATCAGGTCTTCACACTGTTCTCTGTAGAAGAAGAACTCGACCTGATGGTCTCCCACCGTTTCAAACTGTGCAGACTTGAAACGTGGAGACTTAGGGACCATCGACGTTTGGTAAAAGCGAATTCCGCGATGGAACAGCGCCAACTTGAACATCAGGCCCTTGATGAATTTTGCTAAGTTGGGCAAGCTGAGACCTCCCGTGGTCTTTAGGGTTCCACAGGATTAGGTGGCAGTTTGCCCGATGAGTGTGCGCAAAGCGATGTACAAGATGATGCTGGTCCGCGTGGACAGCGTCAAACTCTCGCTGATCTTGCCGTTGCTGGCCTTGATCAACTTGTAACCGATCTTGCGGATCGTCTCGATGTCCGGATCCACCGTGCGGGTGGACAGGTACAGGTTCTTGAGCTGGTGAAGGATGTACGGGTAGTCCCGCATGTTCTTCGGACTCATGTTGTTTTGGATCAAGTACATGCTCTGTACCACGACCAGTGCGATGAACTCCGAGATGTCCTTGTGGTACTTCTGATCGTTTTGGTGCTCATGGATCCACTTCAAAGTGGACCTGACCATGCGAAACGACGTGTTCGTGTTGATGCGTGCGATGACGCCTACGAGATCGTCCTTGATGAACGTGTGTTCGTCCACGATCGCTTGTTGGATGTAGCCCACGTAGGCTTCAACCGACTTGGTCTTTTCCTTGATGGTCTCTTCACCATCGGCGTCCAGGTAAGTGCCCGAGGTCACAGCGACGTTGACGCCCTCCTCGTGCACCTTGTAGAACTCCGCGGTGTAGTTCTTCACCAGATCCTTCACACGCCCCTGGGAGTCGTTGATGGCGTAGACGATAGCCACGTCATCCGTGAAGCGAGCCAAAGCTTCCAGGTGGATGCTCTGACGATTGAGCAGGTTCGTGGCCCGGTACTCCATGACCTTGGCCCAGGAGCCCAGCTGCTTGATCAAGAACTTGTTCGACAGCCGCTGGTAGGCTGCCTGAGCGATCTTGGGATCGGTCGGGTACTTGAAGTAGTAGCTCATCAGCGCCGCAATGGAGCGGTAGAAGAACACGAGAGCCGTGTCCTTTGCAGCCTGCGTCTTGATGTTGCCAGGAAGCGTATCTGCCGTGATGAAGCGATGCATCACGTACATGAGCGTCAGGTTGAAGATGTCGCCGGAGATCTTGTACTCGTGGTCGATCGTGGGGACCTTGCGGATCGCCTCCGACAACGCCTGGTAGTCGACGTCCAGCACATCGTTGAAGAAGCGCAGCACATCGCTGTCCTTGAACCGAATGACATGTGCTCCCAGGAGGTTCGAGCCGAAGAACTCGAAGTACTCCGGCGTGGAGTTCACATAGCCGATTTGATACCGATAGACAGCATGCGCCAGCTTCTTGTCGAAGTTCACGTGGACGAAGTGCTCGTCAAACGTTTGTTTCAAGCCGGCCATGGGTTGTCCTAGCTCTTGAAGGACTTGCTGATGGCACGGAAGGCAGCGTCACGGGTGTAGACCACCTCGGCACCGACTTGCTTGGCGAGCTCTTCCACGAGGCCTGCTTTGCGGCTGACCTTGTTGTCTAGGCATTCCAGCGAGATGATGAGCTTCGGACGTGCCTCCAGTGGCTTGGCGCCTTCAGGCACCAGACCAAAGGTCTGCATCCAGTCCCAGGCAGGACCGAGCCCGTCGTTGTTCTCCAGCTCGCTCATGTCCATCGCGTAGACGAACGTGCCCTTGGCCGGTTGATCAGCTTTGCGCTGCATGCCTTGAGCCACAGCCACCATCATGCCGGTGGATTCGTTGGCGTACACGAGGTTCAGGGCCTGTGTGTACACACGACCCAGAGGACCATCGAGCACGACCATCGCTTCTTCTTGCTTTGCAGGATTCATCGGAGTGCCGTCCGGATTGATCGTGGTCTGGTTGCCAGGCTGGAGCGCAGCGCTGGAAGTGTCTCCCTCGTTGACGTTCTGACCAGACGTCTTCGGGGGCACGATCTCCAACTGAGGACCGTGGTTGGTGGAGTCACCGGGGGTTACGTCGAAGACAGCCATGCTATCTCGCTCCTTGTACTCATGAGTAAGGGGCAGTGCACCACAAGGGGCGGTACACCACGTCATAGCATTGAGCTCGCGGAGCCCGCTAGAGCTACTAGGGCGTAGCTCTAGCTCCACCGTGCTGAAGGTGAAAAACTCTCCATGCTTTATATCTAGTGAGGAGCATGGCGACGAACTCTAGCGAGAGCGTAGCGACGTCGAAGTGAGGATACCGGAGGTAGCCGAACGAGACCACACGGAGGGCGGAGCCCTCCTTAGTTCCCCCTCAGGATACCGCCTGTTTCCAGTAGATCTAAATATTTACTAAAAAATTCCACAGCGCAATGATGCGTAGTGGGGCCAACCCTGCACCTACACCAATGGCGACTTGCCGGGTGTGGGTCAGGATCCCGCTATGCCCTCTCGGTGTGGATTTGGGGGCTTTTCTAACGTGACCACGGTCACACATACTTAACATGAGGTAACCCTTAAGGATGCGAATGTATCAACTCTTTACCCGAATATGTTGGCTCCTGGCTTTAACGCTGGGAGTACATACAACTGCTTTCGCCAAAGGGAGAGTCCTACTCCCGGTAAGAGCCCCTATCACGATGAGTGACTACATCGATCTCAACTGCAAGGCGAGTTGCGCCGAACAGGAGGAGCTGCTTGAGTCCACGAATGAGGCCGCACAAGCCAATGAAGTGGATCAGAGGTTGTTGTTAGCCATCGTGAGAGTCGAATCTTCGTTCAAGGTGAGAGCGAGAAACGGCAGTAACGCAGGTTTGATGCAGGTGCACACGCGCTGGCATCGAAAGAAGCTCGTGGGGCAAGATCCCTACGCTGTGAAACTGAACATTGCAGTTGGCGCCGCAATTTACCGCGGATGCCTTGATAAGCATGGAGGGAACACCACCAAGGCTCTGAAGTGTTACAACGGCGCAGCGGATCCTCGCTACGTCGACAAGATCAGGAAAGCTCAAAGAGAAATTGATGCTCTCCTGTTGTTCAACTCAAAATCCTTTATCGGATCCTCCCCTAGTGAAAGCGAGAAATAACAAATGCGAATGAAACTCTACGCCTGCGGCGGTGCTGGCATCAACACGGTCAAGCAGTTTGCCCCGTTCAACGGTCAAGCCAATCCGGGCTTTGCCACGATCGAAACCGTCTTCATCGACACGAGCCGCTCCAACCTGGACAGCAGCATCCCCGAGCAGATGACCTACCTGGTCCAAGAGCTCGACGGTTCGGGCAAGCGCCGTGCCACGAACCATGCCGCTCTGTCCGAGAGCATCAACGAGATCCTGCTGGAACACCGTCCTGGCGACATCAACATCATCGTGCACTCTGCCGGCGGTGGCTCGGGCTCGGTGATCGGCCCGCTACTCACCAACGAACTGCTGGGTCGCGAGCAACTCGTCATCGTCCTGGCCATCGGTTCGACCTCTTCGAAGATCGAGACCGAGAACACCAAGAAGACGCTGCAGTCGCTGGAATCGATCAGCCAGCGCCGCTCGATGCCGGTGTGCGTGTACTACCGCGAGAACACGCTGGAAAAGCCCCGTGGCGACATCGACCGCGATGTGTCCACTGCCATCTCGCTGATGACGGCCATCTTCTCGGGCCAGAACCGCGAGTTCGACACCGAAGACCTGCGCAACTTCCTGAACTACCCGCGCGTCACGAGCTACCCGGCCAAGCTGTCCTACCTGGACCTGTTTGCCAAGGACATCGACCTGGACACCAAGAACGAGGCCATCGTCTCGCTCATCACGCTGTCCAACGGTGAAGTCCCCACCGAAGTGCCTCAGCACGTCGAGTACCAGGCCACGGGTTACCTGCACGAGGCTGCGTTCAAGGTGGTCAAGCAATCCATGCCGATCCACACGGCCGTGATCGCCGGTCACTTCAGCAAGCTCATCGGTCGCCTGGACAAGCGTCTGGCCGAGTTCGCTGAAATCCGCTCCACCGTGCACGAGAAGTCCATCCTCGGCTCCGCCTCCACGACCGACGACGGTATGGTGCTGTAACCCAGAACAGGAGGCACGGGTCACACCGTGCCTCTTTTACCGTCTAGGAGACTGTATGGTTACTCAAACCAAAACCTTCACGGGGTCAGATGAAGACTTTGCGGCGTTGTTGCAAACGCTGGGACGTCAAGATGCAGAAATGAAGGATCCGGTATACGGCATGGGTTATGGTTCCAGTGACCCCAGAGACTACTGCAACCTCTGGACCGATGGCCATGGCGGCATGAGTCGCTTCGCCAAATGGCATCTTGATCAAGGCATACCGTTTGCCAAGCTCTTTGGACCTGGTAGGCCGACCACGCTGGAGAAAATGCAGTACGCGATCAAGCAGTCGTATTACGAGCAGGGGTATCCGATCGATATGCTGAATCTACCGCGGCATTTCACTGGTGCCAAAACTGCACCTGGCGCCTTTCGGCGTTTGGCGGAGATCACGCTGCGCAACACCGTGCGTGGGGCTCATGCGCCGCCGTCCGCCCTGTACGGAACAGGTCCAGTCGATCCCATCGAGTACCGAAAACAGCTGGACCGAGAGATCAGCGACATCTTCGGCGTGGCAGCAGAGTTTCTGAGCCCACCCAAAAACAACAAGACTTGAGGCGATTCGGGGGGCATTCCGGATGCGCAGAATTCGTCTGTGAAATAGGGGTGCCTAAACAAATGCAGTCACATATACTCTATTTGCTAGACCCCCCATCCTTAACCTTTTCTAACTAGATAGTTCCTGACGAAGGAGAAACAGCATGACGACTGCTGAAACCTCTAGCGCTGAAACTCGCACAACTCGCCAAGACGCATGCCGTCAGCTCTTTGAAAGCGCATATGAACGCGCTCCGAAGACGCTGGATTTCAACCCGGCATGGTCCAACGGTGTGGGTCTGTATGACCACGCCGTGTATGGCGAGCACGCACCAGCGCTGCCTTTCGGCACCATGGCTCGCTCCCAGACAGGGGCGGGCCGCAAACTCCTGATCATCAGCACCCGCCTCGGCAACGTGGTGGTGTTCGAGCGCTTTCTCTCCGGCTCCAAGAATGCTCAACCAGTCTACTGCCTGCAGTCCACCTCTGCGATGGCTGAAGGCGGTTGGTTCAGCCGCATGGAGCTTGACGACTATGAGCTCGAACTCGCTGTGGGCACGGACGTCTCTCACCACATCGGCGGGAGACTCGACGTGATCCATTCCGCCATGAAGAAAACGGCTGGCCAATCCAACGGCTGACGTGATCTCCATTAGGACATGAAAGGAGCAAAATTGTGTCCTATGACAACCAGCGACCGAGGATGTACATGCTCTTTGAGTATGCGTTCTCGCGGGCTGAGCGGCAGATCCCGTATGACCCCAGGTGGGAAAAACCTCCTGGAAAGTACGAGGGCGCTGTCGCAGGCCCGTACGCACCTAGCGTGCAAGTCGGACGCACTCTGGCGTCCATAGACGAACGAGGTCTCAAATACCTCTTCGTCGGCACTCGCTTCGGGAACGTGCTCGTGTACGAGCCCTTTCCCAACAACGACACCGATGCTGTGGTCTACCGCATTCAACTGCCCTCCCAAGTGCAGCGCATGCAGTGGTTCCATGGCTACCAGTTGAGCGAGGAGCTCATGCTCTTGGCAGTCGGTCATGACAGGACCCCCAACGTCGGCGTGAAGCTGGAGTTGACCCTGGGCACGGCAGACGGTCAGTGAGCTGATTTATCGTTCCCCATAAACCTTATGTCACACTGAAGGAGAAAACGGCGTGACAGCTCTTGAGTATTTCCTGAAAGCGTTCAACGAGATTCCCAACACGTTGGACTACGACCCCCTATGGCGCGGCGCCCGCTCCAAGGAGTTCGACTACGCGGTATTCAGCCGTCATTGCGCCAAGCTCCACAACGGGCAAATCGCAACGGCGGAGTCGGATCTCGGACAGAAGATGATTCTGATCGGGACCCGGTTTGGCAACGTGGTGATCTTCGAGCGCTATTCTCCTGGCACAGGTGTACTGCCAGCGCTCGGTATCAACCACACCAAACATTTCCGCAAGGGCGGTTGGGTACGCGGGAGCGACCCCACTCTGCCTGAACTCGAAGTCCTGCTTGGAAACGAAGAAGAACCAAGCAACATCGGCGTGCGCATTGAGCAACTCTATGCGTTCATGCGGGGTCGGCGATAGACATAGCACCACCACTCCGGCAGGCTGTAAGGCCCGCTGGAGTGGTGATGTTTTTTTTTTCTTTGCCTTTCTGAGAGACACACTGATCACATATACTTTCCTTGAAACCCTCTAAGAGAAATCTCAGCGAGTGGACTTATCTAATGTAAACCCCTGGCTATGCCGTCGTGGAAAGAAACACCCATGCTCAGCAGCACCTTCTACACGACCAAGATCGTGGACATTCAATCCTTGCAAAGGTTCTTCGATGAGCACATCGCAGCCATTGCTCGGGACTATTCACTGTCAACAGCCGATGCGACTCACGCCTACGATTGGTGCGTAACCGAGGCACTTACCCGCACCTTTCAAGTTGTGATCCAGTCGCGCGTGGAAGGTCACTACCGACATGACGTCTATCGCTGTGTCTACGATACCTACGGCAGCTACTTCGAAAGCTACCTGAGGTACTTCATGCAGCAAAACGCCATCGGGTTTGCACCCAACCAACCTGTCAAAGCAATGGTTGCCGGCGGCAATCTGTTTGTGGCTCAAGGAGTGCCAGCAAATGCAAGATTTTAAGAGCATGGAAGAAGTGTACGCCCACGTCGACGAGACGCTGGTCGTGGACTTGCTCAAACACGCGTTGTCTTTGGATGAGAAGTACAGCGCGATGCTCAAAGACGCCGACAAGGGTCTGTATCTGCCGGGCGATTTCGAGCCCACCTTCCGTCAAGACAAGCTCTATTTCCGCAAAGCGGGGATGGCCATGTCCACCACCGGCGTGCCCGAGATCATCGCGCACGAGGAAACGTCGCTGGCCAAGAAAGCGATCAAGGGTGGCGTGATGGACATGTCTACCAATCCCCCGATTGCGCTCGAAGGTCTGAGCAAGATCGTCGATGACATCTACGACCAGGACTTCAACCTCATCATGTCCGCCAAGGACATGAGCAAGCTCGGTCGTCATCTCAAAGTCGATCCCACCATCCCTGCCAACGCCGTGCGCATGGCCATGGGCATCATCCAGTCCACCGTGCACACCATGTGCCGGCACAGCACACCGGGCTTTCACTCGCACCGTCCTGACCGTTTGGTCAAACCGGAGCTGGACATCGATGTGTACGGGGAGTTCGAGAACGCGTTCGAGCGACTGCTCGTGCAAGTTCACAACTTCATTGACTGCAACCACTGGAACTTCTACACCTACCGTCTTCGCGGAACAACGTTGATCATTCAACGTGGCTTGGACTGGCGGATCGCTGAGTACTACCGCATGAAGTTCGAAAAGGAAGAAGCACTACACCTGGAAGACTAGCAGCCATGCATCTTTCGTTAGGCCGAGGGCCACGGTATGTTGCCGTGGACATGCGTGACTATTTGACGACTTTCGGACCGCTGCCCAACATGCAGTATCTGTACGTTCGTTTTCCAGTCCGCGACCTCATAGCAACCATCCTCTCCATCAACCAGTACATCGGCTACAACGAGTCGATGTGGTTTGAGATGGAGAGGCGTTTCAGTGACGCCCTTTTCAACGATCCTCGGTTTGACCCGAACACGCTTGAGTTGTTTTTCGAGACCATGGCATATGCCATGGATGCACACATCCGTGAACGGGTCCCATCGTCGATCGATATGTCGGAATACATTTTCGACAAATGGGTTGATGCAACTTCCATCATGATGAAACGAGATGAAACCGTCGAAATCTATCGCGATCATGGGGCGAATGACTACATTCCACCCATGCACCAGTTTCATCCTCATGGTGCTGGAAAACTATGGTCTTTCCCATGAGGAACTCGGCCAGGAGTTGACACGGGTCTATCGCAACCCGATCCTCTCCAAACTCTACCTCCAAGCACTGATGATCGATCTGGTGTCTATGGTGGAGGAAGACCCGACAGGTCTGCTGCGCGAACAGCAGATTCTGGATCAGGCTCTGTCCTTCATCGACAGCATCGAACAAGAACTCATGTGTCTGCTCGATGAGATCGGCTGGCTCCTGGACAAAGTCAAAGGAGACGTGCGCAGAGTGTTGCGCGTCCACATCCAAAAACCCGACACCCTCACCATCGAGGTACTCCTAGCATGAACCTGCCCCAGAGATACATTGTGGATCTCGAAGGTCACGGCAAGGTGTTCTACAACACGATCCGCTCCCTGGGTATCGGGGTGATGCAACCTTTTGATGACCAGATCCTGAATGCACGCCAGAAATATGTGTACGACGAGTGCGCATCCCAGATCGGCACGGCGCTCTCGCCGCTGCCGGTTGAGTTTCTGACCGTCTTGTCAACGTTGCCAAACCCGCAGTACTTCGAGCATTTCGACGACTTCATAAACAGCCCGCAGATCGTGGCGCCGTTCATGGATGCCTTCAAAGTGTTCGCACTGGGGATCTATAGTCGCATTCACCAGAAAATCGGCTTCAACCTGGGTTGCGACTATCATTTGGAAGCTGTGACTGAGGACTTCATGGTTGTCTATGTGTCCGCAAAACCCCAAGGAATCGCACCGTGAGTTACCCTTTTGAGATTTCGAAGGTCTACACCTTCAACACCCTGGCTCCTGGCATCCTCCAAGCCACGGTCAAAAACGCCAAGTTCATGGCTGCCATGGACTACGAAACCGCCATCACGTACGAGAACGTCGACTTGATGTTCCGTCAGATCTACCCGGTGCTGCCTCCCGGCACGCCGGATGACCCGGCCAGCTGCGTGTACTACCGCTTCGCCACCGAGTCGGGCGCGAAGATCATCCTCGCCGACATCTGGATCGACGAAGGCACGATCGACACCATCGAGCACATCAACTTCATCTGCACCGTGACCAACGCGTCGCTGCAGGACATGAACCGTGTGCGTGACGTGATGAATGCGCTAGGCTTCACCAACTACGAGATCAAGCAGGTTTGAGGCGGACATGCCCACTGTCTTCTATCACCATACCTCTTCGGAGGCATCGGCGGTATGCGTGGGGATCAATCGACACAAACCCACACATGGTCCGGTGAAGTACTCGATCTACAAGCGTCACGCTGGATCGACCAAACTCGAACCCGTTGTCGAAGACGCGGAGTTCAAAGAAAACGACACCTCCCATCCGTCCGTGCATCTGCGCATGGAAAAGGGTGATATGCTTTACGGTATCACCGATGGAAAGGCGCTGTGGTTCACGGCGTCAGGTTTCCACATACCGTAACCTCTGACCGATGGGAGAGGTCAATACAAGTAGCATAGGGACCCAGTTCTACCACCACAAGGAAAAGTCACCCACCGTGGTGCACATCCATGCAAAGAGAGTAGGACGGGTACTGTATCGCAACGTTGTCAACGTATATCGTCTCACTGAGGATCAGGATCCGAAAGATGCCAAGCTTGTCATGTTCGGCATCACGATCCGCTCCAGTCAGGCGTACTTCAACCTCGGAGATGTGAGGGTTAATCCCGGGGACCGACTTTTTGCTCAGGTGATCAAACCGGGGCTCGCACTTTCTGCAACGATCCACGGAGTGCCTGTGGATAACTTTGCAGCCTTGTTTGACTGAGGAACACATGTCCAAGACCTACATTCTCCATCATCGAGACAGCGATGGGTACTGCGCTGCGCTGGCAGCCTATGTCGCTGGCCTGACCGAGGCTTGGCAACCTGGCAATCTTGCCAACGCGATCTACATCGACGTGCAGTACGGGGAAGCTTTCCCGAACATCGAGTTGACCGACAAGGACCGGGTCTACATCCTGGACTTCTCTTACGACCGCGCCACCCTCGACGCCGTCAACGCAAAAGTCAAAGACCTTGTCGTGATCGATCATCACAAGACAGCGGCCAAGGCGCTTCAAGGTGCTTCGTACGCGATCTTTGACATGACCAAGTCCGGCTCGGACCTTGCCTGGGAATACTTCCATGGTCACGTCCCGATGAACTGGATGCTCCAGCTCGTCTCCGAGTACGACATGGGTGTGCGTGACCACAAGGAAGCCCAGTGGTTGGAGAACACCATGGTCGCCCACCCTCGCAAGGGTGACCTCGTGTTCTGGAAAAAGATCATGGATGATCCCGTCGAACTCCAAGAAGTCCTGGAGATCGGCAGAGGCATCCAGTTCAACAACGACCAGATCCTTCGCAACATCGTTGACAAGAAGTACTACAGGGAGATCCAGTGGTCTGGATATCGTGGCGCCGTGGTGAACTCCGCCATCCTGCGCAACGAGATCGCGTACGCCGTGCTAGACGCCAGGCCTGACCTGGAGTTCGTGTGCACGACACGCATCTTCCCTTCTGGTCAGATGAAGCTGGCACTGCGTGCTCGCAAAGAAGACAAGCACATCGACATCTCCACGATCGCCGAGTACCTGGGCGGCGGTGGACATCGGGCCTCTGCCAGCGTGGTTGTTTCTCTCAGCCAATCGCTGGCATTGCAGCGTGAGTGGTACTCCGTTTAACCCACAGACATAGATGCAGGGGCTTCGCGCTCCTGCATCTATACTGCTTCCTTTTTTGAAAGACCAACATGTGGAAACATGGATTCCTGATTGCGGAGAACAAACAGAAGCAGCGCCCCATGTTGGTGGAGTTCCGTGCGTTCTTCCGCTTTGAAACGCACCACCTCTACCGCAAGTGCGGCAGTGCGGCGCCGGTGTATGTCTACATCTTGAAAATCGACGGCTATCGTGAAGTCGTCTCGATGTTCTACGCTCAAAACTACTTCTGGTTCGGTAATGATCAGATCTTCCTGGAGCCTGGTGAGAAACTTATCATCGCCACCTCCGGCATGAAGAAGAAAGAGGATGCTTTCCTCATGGAGAGTATCTCTGGTATCCTTCACGGTGAAGATGACGAACTCAAGCGTTACGACAAGCAGTTCCGTATCGTCAGAAGCTCAGAGATCAAACCGATCGAAAGCTACCGGCACAAAGTCCATCAGCCGAGGAGGAAGAAAGATGTCGCCCTCATCACCTGAGTTCGACCAACTCGATCTGCTCGTGCGTCGCATCGATGCACTGCCTCCTTCAACGTTCGATGCGATCATGTACACCGACGACGATGATCGCAAGTGGATCCAAGCCCGCATGATCATGTCTGGCGGCTTGCAAGCCAGCGAGCAGGTCAAAGAGCTGATGACGGAGTTGGTGCGTCTTGTACAGCGCCTCTTCGTCACTGAGAAAAGCCGCTTTGAAAACTTCACGTGGTCACTCTACATGAACGGCTACCGTGAACTCACAGCGGGACGGGACCTCAAGGACAAGCAGCACCATGCGCTGTATACACCGTACAACAAATGGTACGTCAGCTTCGGTTGATGTAGGATGTAAAAACTTGTGTCGTTTTGGTATATCTATTGGAGCGAAATGAGCCACTACTCATGGAGCTTCAAAACAAATGCCCGGAAGCGATTTCGGGAAGTGGCTAGTCAAACGAGGAAGTCGGAAAGCCTCGTTCGAACAGCTGCGGCACATGACGTTCCGCATGGCTCATACCGGTATAGCAACCACTCGTTTCACCCTTCTGGATGAAAACATCGTCCTCGGCGAGAACGCTACCCGAAAAGAGCTGCATCTGCCTGACGAGCCCGGGGAGCAATCCCCGGGCATGTGTTCCGTTCTTTAACAACTGGAAAAGAAGCCCATGAAAGCCAAGACTCGACTTGGCGCTGGATTCGATCGGTGATAAACCATCTACCAGCCAACGTTCATGGGAACTGACAGGTGCATTGCCCTCAGCGAGGGATGTGTGCAAAAAACCTGTCGGGGTGCCTAGCGGACTCGTTCGCGAGATGGTGAAAAAGCAGGGAGAAGTTGAGAAAACCGCTGCGGCGGCTGCTCCTTCTCCCTGCCTGGCATTTAGAGAATCGAATAAAGGACGTGCTTGGGGTGCCGAGACCAGACTCGGTGATGGGTTTTCGCGAATCACATTCAACCCCCCAAGAAGTAGCGCGTAGGGCGGACGAGAGTCGTTGCCTGATTATCGTGCTGCGGTACAAGCGCCGGGAGTTGCCCAACATCCTCCGGCCATGCCCCCTGCCTCTGCATCATCTACCTCGACCGCGCTGGTCCAGGTTCGGTGCGGTTGGCAGGGGCGTGTGCTTTTTTTGCCGTCTGCTATTGGTATGGACACCCTGTTAGCTCGGAGAAAGAAAAATGCTCTACCCTTCTTCTTATCGGCAGCTGCTTGCTGCTCTTTCGTTCATATCGCTGCCGGCCGTGGGGCCGCCGATTGCAACGAAAGACCATGCAGCAAACAACCAAGGAACATCGAGCGCTTCGGCGTCATGAACGTGCACGCCTTCTGAAAAAGCGTGCCAACTATTGGGGAGGTTGGGTTGCTTTACCTGACCGCGCAGGTAAACTCCTGCACACCCCTTGTAATTGCAGCTGCTTTATGTGTGGCAACCCGCGCAAATACTTCGGTAACGCGCGAGATGCTCTCACTGTAGCAGAGCAACGAGTCACCCAGCGCCAGCTTGGTGAGCACTTCACTCCCGACGAAAGGGAGTGAGAGATCCCCTAATTCTGAAACATGTCTCATCGGTGGTGGTTCATTCACCTTCTGGTAATATGACCGCCGTATAGCCGAGAATGTGGGAAGGAGCCAAACCCGTCTTCGGACGGGAGGTCGTTGAGCACACAAGGGATCTTCACCCATGTTCACGCCCCGGCGTGTCATAGGGTCACGGCTCAAGCGGAACCACATACCTAGGGGCCCCTGGGCGTGCAGTTGTTACGGGGCAACTGTCAATGGTGGACTGAAAGGTCATTCCGATATAGCTGCTGACAGCGACCTGGACATGAATACCGACAGGGTCAGCCCGTGTCGGACAAAAAGGCTTGGTGGTGGCTGAGATGCAGACTCAGTGCGGACTCACAGTAGGCCGCGGAAGACCCAAGAAGTGTCGCATGCGTTGTTAGCGCGCGAGGCGGCGCAAACCTTCATCGCTGGAAGATACTGGAGCAGTTGTCTCCATGACTTTCAGGATGAGGGAGTGCGCTTTTTGTTTTACCTCTTTTGGACCTCATGAGTTTCGAACAAACCCTCGGCAGTAAAGACTGGCTGAATCAAAACGAAACCGCTCTTCGTGAGATGTTTCCTGAAACATGGACTCACGTTGAGAACATGAAACTCCTTCCGATCATGTACAGGCTCAAGACCTTGGGCGTGGACTGGCGTGAAGAGAATGAAATCCCGGAGATTCTGACGTTCTTCAGGAACGCCGGCGTCTACGCCATGAATGCTTCCAAGCAGGTCATGCGAAACCACAAGCATCTCGAATTCGAGATGACCTACAAACCGCAGGATCGTCGCCTGAGCGAAGTGATCCCGGATGAAACCGAAGAGAAGGAAGACAAAGTCACGATCCCCAATCCGGTCGGAACCATCGCGTGGTTCTTGCTGCTGTTCGGTTGGATTGGTGGCTTTGTGCTCGCCAAGGGCTTTTGGTCCACGGTGTGTTGTCTGTGTCCTCTGTGGGCCTGGTACTTGGTTGTCGAGCGTCTCTTCCAACTCTGGGGCATGATTCCCCTGTGACGGCATACTACAGCGGGGTCATGCGCCCCGCTGTAGCTGCTTATGCCGTGTCGGCTTAGAAAAGATTTCAGCAACACATACTTTATGTGACCCCTAACTCAAATCTTTCTCGGAGGGAGAAGATGGATCAAGGTAAGGAAGCAATGAAGTTCTACGTGGTCACCGGTCACGTCATTGTGGCCGCTGCAAGACCAAAGGCACTGTCTCCTGTGCGGGAACTGGTGGTGGAGGTTGACGTCACGCACCGCCACGTCTTGGAACAGGACTTCAGACTGCATCGCTATTTGATGGCCTACGTCACGGAGCACGCAACCGAGTCGTTCATCCGTCACCTCAAGGCCGACAAGACGACGGCCAAGTCGATCGGGGGCACCCAGTGGCGTGTGTCCATTCGCGATCAAGAGTTCAAGCTTTTCCTCACCAGAGCGATGGCCGAGGAATACCTGAACAACCCTGAGCGGCCCAGTGGCCCTCATGACCGTTTCACTTTCATGCGGGAGATGATCCTGGAAAACTATGACGACAGCACGAACAGCGTTATGCCTGCGAATCACGTCTAGCGAACGTGAGACCTTGGAAAAGGTCAAGCCTTGGAAGGTGTCGGGCAACGCAGATCAAATCCAACAACAGCTGCCTCAACTGCTCAGCCAATTTTTGGTGGAGCCGCTGGAGAGCAGCAAACGACTGGGCCAAGACATCTACGTTGACAACAAAGTCACGGCCCGTTTCGAGCACCAAGAACACGCCAGAGAGCTGTACCATCTGCTCTCGGGCAATAAGATGGTTGCATTCCGCAACTGGCTCGATTGAAAACCTAGGGAGTTTGTCATGTTCTTTGATTGGCTGATGAATCTGTTGCCTGAATTTCACGGAGACATCCGGATCTTTCTGGCGATGGTCTATTTCGCCATGGGGGCGTTTGTGCTGCTGCATGCATACGGCGCCTCCAAGTACTACACCCGCCAATGGCATCAAGGTCAAGAACCGACCGTGATGTTGTTTGCACTCATCCTCTGCATCCTGCTCTGGCCGATTCTCATGACCAGGAAGGATGTCTCACTACCGAGGCCCAAACTCAAATGACGCGAGCACTGATCCAAGCGGAGGTCGAGCTGGAGTACTTCCTCGCCCTCAACAGCATGATAGCCAACACGGAGCAGCTCACTCCGTTTGGTCCTTTCCCGTCCAGGGAAGACGCTCTGGCGTTTTACGACGCCGAGAAGGTCGAGCCGTATACCGAACCCGGTGAGAACGGCTTCACAGGTCTACCAACGACCTGGGGTAAGACCTTCCGTAAAGGTGGTCCGTTGGAGTGGATGAACCCACTCACGGATACAGAGCGTGAAGCTGCGGAACCACCTTTTGGCCGCGGTGTGCATGAACGCTTGGGTCGGACTTACAACGTTCAGATTCTGAATCGCTTCTAAACCAGAGAGGGTGTTACCCCTCTCGCCACTAACCTTGTTCTTAGGAAGAACATCAATGTCTTCGCAATACGACCGTGGTACCGTCGAACATGTTCTTCAGCACCTCCGGGAATGGGGAGTGCCAGACCGTGTCGTCGAGACAGTGACCATCGAAGTGGGAAAGAGACACCCGCCTGGCAGTGTCGGTGTGATTCGCTACTACGGTAATCTCTTCGCAGAGTACAAGTACTTTGAAGGGATCGAACAACCTCTGTTCCGCTTTCGGCAATCCGCCAAAGTGCACGCAGTTCAGAGAATCGAAGCGCAAGAAGACGGAACGCTTCGGGCAAAGTTTCGCTTGATGCTCAGCCCGCATCATACCCCCGCCTTGATGGTTGAGGGTCCAGAAGCTACTCCCGAGCTCCATGACTTCCTGGTCAAGGAATGTCTGAGTGGTCTGTCAGACAAACCCGGACACCGAGTGATGAAGGCAGCAGGCGCCTTCTTCCAAGGTGGTAGACATCAGCCCAGAGGTGGCTGGTTCTATGTGGAGTTCGCACATTCACGACATGCTCAGGCATTTGTGGACTTTGTGAACGCCAACTACCACCCCAAGCAAACAGAGCCTGCATGAGGAACATCCTTGCTTTACAAAGAAACCGCATTGCTCTTGAGTGACTGGAACCAGTTTACTCTGAGCGATTTCCTTGAGCCGCTCAGCCCCTCCAAGCTGCGCGGCTTTTCCTTCAACCCCAAAGACAAGATCGTCGAGTTCTGCGAGCTGCTCATGCCGCGCCGAACCGAGATCGTCAAGAAGGTGCTGAAGGTCACGCTCATCGATGGCTCGACCATTTACTGTGCGGAGAACCTGAGGTTCCTCAAAGAAGAAGATCATACCTACGTCGAAGCCCGCCATCTTGTGGTAGGGACCAAGCTGCTCGGCGTCAAATCACTTCCCCGTACGAGGGAATACATCGTCGCGCAAGTGGAGATGCGAGACCGTGAAATGAGACCCGCCATGGTCTCCTCTATCCGGTTCAACAACTTCGCGCTTGGATGTGGAGTGTTTGTCCATTCCTAGGACAACGACATCAGCGGAGGAGACGTGTCGTGAAATAATGAGCAGCAATAAGTAAGAAATGCGTGGTGAGGCATCGTTCTCACTAAACCTTCCCGATCAATAATTTACCCCCAAATGGCAACCAAAACTTTTGAACTGCCGGTCCTGGTCTCTCTGATCAACGGCGTCATGTTCCGCGGCACCATCCAAGAGCAAATCGATGAGCTGGTGCAGCATGTCCTCGGCGAGGACGCTTCCGTCACGGATGCGGACAACGTCGATCGTGCGATCGACTTCGTGGTTCAAAACAATCCCAAGGCCAAGCAGGCTGCGGGCGCTGTTGCAATGGCTGGTGGTCACGTCGACCAAGGCCGTTGGAACAAGATGATCGACATGTTCCGCCTCAAGCACGAGGTGGGCAGTCTGGTTCAAGAAGAAATGGCTCTGGAAGCCTAACCCCCCGTTTGAGGAGTGGCATTGGCCGCTCCTCTTATGCCGTCAACTCATCGAAGGAGAAAACCGTGAGTATTCAAGAAGTCAATGATGTTGTCCAAAAGACCGAGCGCGGCTTTGAGCTGATCCGGTTCGAGGACAAGTACAAGCTGGTGTGCAGTCTGCAGCAGTCTAGCGCTGCCAGCGAAGAATGCATCTGGTTGGGTATCGATGACGCCAAGCCTCAGATTCTGGCCACGGACGCCCTGCGTCTGGGCCTGTATGACGGCCCTGTTCCCAACGGCTGGATTCCGTACAAGATCCCCGACGAAGTGATGCTGCACACTCGCATGCATCTCAACCGCGACCAAGTTCAGACGCTGATCCGTCGCCTCACTCACTGGGTGAAGACGGGTCAGCTGCAAGCCTAGGAAACAACATGCCCGAAAAACGTTTGTTCGTATCCATCCGTGATCTCACGGGTAAAGATCCTGCCGTGCTCAGCGGCGTGATCATCTTCAATACCGACTTGGTCGAACAGGTCAACTTTGAAGACCTCATCCGCAAGGATGTAAACACCGCCTTCGCCAACTGGTCCAGCCCTCGGATCCAGTGGACGCAGCTGTCGCCCCGCGATGGTGAGACGCTGTACAACCAGCACAACAAGCCGTTGCACCTGGACGGCTACCCGGTCGGCGTGATTGTCGTTCGCAAGCTCGGCGAGGCCTTCAAGCCTGTCGTGCACTGTTACCAATCCATCGATTCGTCGATGTATCCGGAAGGCGACATACCTGGCTTGACGCGCCGCATCAGTCGCATTGCGCCGGAGATCCTGGTGGAAAACATCACTCGCCGGCTGTGGAAAGACATCAACTCGTTCAAAGAACAGTTCGTCGAGTTCAAGAACGCCGACTGGCAGATTCACTTCATCTATCCCAACCAGGTCCTCGGCCTGAACTAAATCAACCCGTCATCGAAAGGAGAAAACTCATGGCGACCGAATATCCGCGTGGCTCTGTTGGTCACGTTCTTCACTATCTGCGTGAATGGGGTATCCCCGAGACGATCGCAGGCAGTGTCAGGCTGTTGCTTGGCAGGGTCGTCGATGGACCTCACCAAGGCAAGAACTGCGTGTTCTACGGCAACGAGCTCTTTGCGGAGTACGAGTACTTCGACGGCATCGAGCAGCCGTTGTTCTTCTGGCGCATGCATCCGTTGTCATACGGCGCACAGCGCATGGTCCGTCAAGACGACAACTCCCTGAAACCGGAGTTCCGTCTGTCCTTGGATGAGACGACCTACATGGGCGGCATCCGCTACCCTGTGCTTCTCTTCCGTGGACATGACGCCACGCCGGAACTGCGTCAGTTTCTCTACGACACGCTGGGCGCATACACCGCGACTACCAAAGACGTCACCCGGGCATCCTCGGCTTTCTTCAAGAACTGCGACGACGGCAACGGCTTCTACGTGGAGCTGAATGACCCCAAAGGCGCACAAGCCTTCACGGACTACATCAACGCTACCTACCGACCCACCGTCTGAAAGACAGCCCAAAAGAGACCTCCTTCACAGGGGGTCTCCTAGGGTTTTCTTTTTTCTTTCGAGCCGAGCCATCCTTTGAATAAAGGAACGGCGATGAACAGCAATGCATTTCTGCGAGACGCAGATTTCTATCAACGCAACATCAACCCCATAGCGCAGTACGCCGAACAGTCGGCATTCTATCTCTCCAAGATGACCGGCAAACCCCTGGAGGATTGCAAGAAGTGGGTCATCGACGGTATTCGTAACCGCAAGTTCGCTGGCGTGACCGATCCGCAAGTGGACTTCTACGAACGTGGCGACAATGGTGATCGCCAGGAGACCTCCATGAAGCTCTCGGGCTTCATCTCCACGGTGGTGCGGGACGATCTGATCCTGGCACCCACCTTCACCTGCTATGTCAAGCCCAAGGTCTACAAGTCCTTGTTGGCGGGCTTCACGGTGAACAACACCAAGGTGCGCTCCATTGCCAAGAAAGCAGCAGCAAAGGCCAAGGCTGCTGGCGACATGGAGCTTGCCATCATCAAGAACAACGAACAGGACAACCGCAAGCGTTCGAACAACTCCCTCTCAGGGGCGTTCGTGGCCGGTGGCTCTGTCGTGAACAACCCGACCGCACACAGCACGTTGACCTCCATCACGCGCACGGTGGGATCGCTGGGCAATGCGTCCAACGAGAAGATCATCATGGGCAACCGGCATTACCGCAATGCCGACATCACTCTGGACAACCTGGTCTGCATCACGTCCCTCATGGACCGTGAAGAGCTGCGACATGCGGTCGAGAAGTTCGGTCTGGTCTACCCGACGATCGAGCAGACGCTGGAGTGCATCAAGTACTCCTCGCAGCTGTATTGGAGTGATCCGATCTCGTTTGCCAAGATCTACAAGTTCGTGGAGAAGCTCGATCCGATCGAGCGAGCCGGTGTGGTCTACATCGGTGACTTCTACCACGTGCGCAAGTACAACGAAGCGTTTGCCCGACGCTTCATCGGCGAGCTGTCCAAGAAGGTCAAGGGCGTGCCCGTGGAGGAACCCAAAGAGGTCCTCAAGAAGGCTGACGAAATGGTCATGAACTATGTGCACCAGATCTGCATCAGCGAAGTCAAGGGCATCGGTAAGGACTACGACAAGATCAGCCTGGAAGACCAGCAGACGGTCGCTGCCACGGCGCTCAATGTTGACGCAGTGGTCGAGAAGTATCGTGAGTTCATCAATGCGATCTTCCTGACCAAGATCGTGCCGGCCTCCACCGCCTACATCCCTGGGATGATCCGCCGATCGGTGGTGCTCTCGGACACGGACTCCACGATGTTCTCCATCGACAACTGGGTCGAGTGGTACTTCGGTGAGCTGCGTTTCGATGACGAAGGCTTTGCGGCCTCGGGTGCGGTGATGTTCATTGCCACGCAGTGCATCGCTCACAGCCTGGCGGTCTTTTCGGCCAACATGAACGTGGAGCGTGAGCATCTCTTCACGCTAGCCATGAAGCCCGAGTTCGTCTTCCCGGTGTTCGCCCAGAGCGCGGTGGCCAAGCACTACTACACCATCCAGTACGTGAAGGAAGGCAACGTCCACAAGGTGCCTGAAATGGAGATCAAGGGTGTGCACCTGAAGAACTCCGCTGCACCGCGTGAGATCGTGCTGGCTGCTGCTGAGAAGATGAAGGAGATCCTGATGCGGGTGATGAATGGGGAGAAGCTCTCCATCATCGACAACATCAACGAGGTCGTGGCTTTGGAGACCAAGATCACGGACTCCTTGAATTCGGGTAACGTCACCTACCTCAAGACCTCCAAGATCAAGCAGAAGGAAGCCTACGCGCTGTCCGAGACCGAGTCACCGTTCCAGCATCACACGCTCTGGGTCGAAGTCTTCGGCCCGAAGTACGGAGTGCCGGAACAGCCACCGTACGGGGTCTTCAAGATCCCTACCACCTTGGACAACAAGACCCGGGTGAAGCAGTGGCTCGACACGATGGAGGACCGCGACGTTGCTCAACGCATGGGTAACTGGCTTGCCAAGATGGGTAAAACCACTCTGGGAACGATGTACGTTTCGATCTCTTATGCCAAGTCCTACGGGATTCCAAAGGAGATCGTGCCCATCATCGACATGAAGAAGATCGTACTCGATCTGACAAATGCCAATCGGATGATCCTCGGTACCCTCGGGTACTGTCCGAAAACCAATTGGCTGCTTCGTGACCAGGTGCATCACGCCTGCTAAAGAAGTAACCGAGAGATCCCTGGAGCACTCGTCTCCAGGGTCTCTTCCTTTGCCATCAACTCAATCGCTATGGATCTCACCCTGTTGGATGAAGTGAAGACCCAGTACCCGATCTCGCTGATCGAGCATGCGTCTTCCTCTTACGCTCCCCGGACCTACGAGAACGCCCACAAGTCCGATCTCACGATCGCCTTCGCGTTTGACTTCCAGACGGCGGGTGAGCGCTGCACGCTCAAAGCTGCGGGCAACAAGTACGTGGCGGTTCCCCTCACCTGGGGTGTCGAGCGTGCGGCTCAATACATCGGCAAGCACATCTTCGAAAGCGGTGCTCGCCGTCTGAACATCGCTGGCAACGGTATTTACACCTTGAGTCGCAGCTACGGCTACACTCAACACATCGTCAACCAAAAGGTCTACGATGTCCTCAAGCGTGTCGTGCAGAAGTACGACGTTTCCGAGATCCGCTCCGGTGGGCAGACCGGGGTGGATGTGGCAGGTCTGGTGGCAGGCATGAAGCTCAACATCCAGACTGTGGGGCTCTTTCCCAAAGGCTGGCGTCAGCGCTTTGACGACGGCGTGGATCAGATCCGTGAACGCGAGATGATCCTCACTGAACTCATGCACTACGTGGAAGACCTCAGTGAAGAAGAAAGGACCACGCAATGCTGAAGTTCATCCTGGAGAAGCTGGTCGGGTACTTCTCGATCTTCTCCATTCTCCTGTGTGTCGTCATGGCCACGCTCACCTACACAGTGATCTACGCCTACACCGGCCCCTACGACGACGACAAGATGCTCTTGATGGGGCTCTCGATCACGATCGTGGCCTACCTGATCGTCACTGCCTGCGTCATCGAGTTCAAAAAGTACTGGAGGGAAAGACATGAATCTCAGAAGGTATAACAGCGTCCTGCTGTTCAGCTTGATCGTGGCGGTGTTCCTCACCGCGTGCACGGCACCTCGTGTGGTGACATCACCTGGTCCCGAGATCACGATGCCTCCGGCAGCGCCGCCGCCTGCGCCTCCCGTGGTTGCCGCTGCACCGCCTCCGCCGGTCTACGCGCCCGCTCCAGCCCCTGCGCCGTCCGTTTCAAAGGCCACGCTAACCGTGCGGGACTTCCTCTACCCTGAGGACAAGCTGGATCAGGACGTTGCCAACCTGATCCTCTTCGCGAGGAAGCCGGCGAACAAAGCCGAACGCGATGTCTACGTGAACATCTGTGAGACCTGGAAGGCCACTTTCCCGGACTCCAAGGAAGTGAACATGAAGGAGCTCCCTCAGGAGTTCTTGATTGTTCGTTTCTACTGGATGCTCAAGTCCAAGAAGACCGACGTCGAGTCCTGCGACAAACTGGTGGGCGACTATGACTACGGGCGCGCCAAGGTCTACCTCACGAAGATGAAGCTCAAGGCCACCAAGAACCAGATGGTCTGTCAGCTTCCCAACGGCTTCGTGGTGATGGACATCAACGCACTCAAGAAGACGACCGACATTACCCTGGCGGTAACGGCCTGGCAAAACCGCATGACGATCATCCCCACCAAAGGCGGGGTCGTGCATGTCTACACCCTCTTTCAATCCGCCAAAGTAGTACTCGGCGCGCTCGGCTCCCTCATCACCCTCAAGATCTAGCTACGTCCATAACCCTCGGAGGAGACCATGTCTGGACGCAACAAAGAGATCAGCGTATACGCTAAAGAACTCCTGGACACTTCGTTCTTGTTGACGTTCTTCTGTTACTGCGTTAACAACCACTTCTACCACACCGGCAGACTTGATCAAGGCGCCTACGACAATATCGTGGCGATGTTGATTGTGATCAGTGTGGTGAGTCTCATCATCCGCTGGACCGTGGTGAAGGTCTGGGGATTCCGAAAACTGCCCTTAAAGCAGTACATCGGGCTCCTAGAGATGATGCTGGGACTCGGGGTCATCTACGGCATGTACAACATGAACCTCATGGGTGAGGAACTCTACCGACTGATCTCTCAGTCAGGGTACTGCATCATCATGTTTTGCCTGACCAGCGCCAAGATTCGAAACGCTTGATCTTCTGGTGATAACTCCTCCCTCCAGATGGATCCAATGAAATCGATCTTTCAGAAAATCGGCGGTCGCAAGTTCATCCTCGTGTTGATCGTTGCCATCGTTTCCTACCTGTTCCTGCTTCAGGGTAGCGTGGCCAAAGGCGACTTCGTGTCGCTGGCCAAGATGCTGTTGGTGGCGTATCCGGCCAGTGCGGTCGGCCAGACGCTGCTCACTCAAGCGGTCGCTCCTGAAGTTGAGGAAGAGTCCATCAAAACGGACTACCGCAAATTCTTCTTCACGCTGCTGATCTTTGCATTGACCTGTGACCTGCTGATGCGCTCTCGCATCGACAGCGCGCAGTTCATGGATCTTTGCCAGTGGCTCGTGGGGTTGTACCTCTCCGGCAACGTTCTGACCAAGTTCACGGACTCCTTGCCCGCCATTGCTGCCGCTTTCGGCAAAAAAACATGACGCCATAGAGCCCCGGGGTTTCCCGGGGCTCTATGCTGTCTGCTTTCTTTTTGGAGTGACCACATCGTGTGAAGAGCTGGTCGGCTTAGTAGGCGACAGCACAATAGGAGGAGCCGCGGCTCCTCCTAGAGTCAGGCTTAAGTCAGCCAGGGCGGGAGCTTGTTGCTTTGGAGCGCGTTGAAGACGGTGGGCAGCACGCCGAGGAAGCGTGCGACCTCGATCGCGATCACGGCCACCAGAGGGGCCAACGTGCTGAAGAACGCGTCCAGGGCCGAGACCTCGTGAGGAGGTGCCTCGCCGCGGGCCTTGGCGTTCTTGTTGTCGAACCACTGGGTGCCTTCGACCGAGATGGCCGCGAGCAGGCCGCCTTCCAGCAGCATGATCGACACCGGGTGCAGACCGACTTGGTAACCGACGAACAGGATCGCGATGCTCAGGAGCAGCACGCCAATGCTGCCCTTGCCATGCAAGACCTTGTCCGGAGCGGTCAGAGTTGCAAGAATGGTTTTGAAGCTCATAAACCTTAGGGTGTAGCATGATCAACTCGATCACATAGGATTCGTTTATTTGTAACACTTCAAAACTATTTGAATCACATATACTTCACTCGTTAGAACAGAACTGCTCGTTTCAAAGGAGAACGTAATGAGCACTGAGAGTTTGGATAGACAACAAGTCCGTCACCCTTACCGTGGCCGTGCGCCGCGGGGTCCTGACCTCTCCACCTTCGCAGCCATGGTGCGCAACCATGACTTCCTCTTCGAGAAGGCACGCATGGCGTCTGACGCCCCGCACGACTTCCTCGGGAGCTACGTGCCTCTCATGGCGCGCGAAATGGAGATCCTCCAGATGGCCTGGGAAGGCGGCGATGATTTCGTGCGGGTGCTTTCTTCGCACCTCGAACGCCGGCGCTCTGCGCTCGTCCCTCAGAAGACCCGTGACGACGATGCCGCCGAGGCCATCATCGCCACCGTGAGCGATGCCGAAAGAGAATACGCCGTGCAACTGGCGCACTTCGACTGGTGGCATTACATGGCCGACGATGGCGGTACGCTGCGTAAAGGCGGCGACCGCGAAGATGCGCTCAAGAAGATCGCCACAGAAAAAGGCGGCATGTTCCAAAGACTCTTCGACTTCTTCATCGAAAAGCGAAACGCGGCTCTTCGGAGCCACAAGTAAATCTGCGACCCAGTACGCCCGATTTCGCATCGTTCAAGGAGAGATCCGATGCACCACGCCCAGCGTGATCAAGAGGTGAGCCATGCCCGTTGAGGTTCACTACCGAGTTGTCGTCGACTTCGAAGGGGTTCAACACAGCGCGATCCTGGAGAAAGTCAAACCTCTCATGGAAGCCTTTGGTATTGAGGACACATGGATAGCACTCCATAAGACCTCGTACATGCCAGACAGCTTATCTTTGATCGTCACCGACCACAAGGTGGCCTTGGCCCTTGATGAAGTTGCCGTAGAAGCAGTAAGAGAATTGGGCGGCACGTTACTCATGCCCCGATAAACCCGTGAGGAGCCTGCGGGCTCCTCTTTTACCCTCATCCTTAAAACCCTAACGCTAAAGGAGAAACCATGCGTTACCAAGTCGGACAGAAGTATCTGTTCATCGATGTTCAATTCAAACCCGCCCAACCCAGGTTTGGTCACATGTACTGCCCCTGGGAGGACACCCTCGAAAGCGTCACGATTGTGGAACTCACCTGTGCTGAGCACCACCGTGTGCCCGGCGAGTGGGACGACGAAGTCAAGTACGACGGCTTCATTTTCACCGACGCCCAAGGCAACAAGTGGGACAACCAGTACCCCCGCGCCGCCTACGGCCAACTCGACACCAGCAACGACCAGCGCGTTCTGCGCTATACCACGGGGTTCGACGGAAAACCTCAACAGCTCAACATGACGGACTTCTCGTCCTACATGGAAACGCTGCTGCGGGGTGTGCGTGACCTGAAGAAACGGGCCACTGAACCGAAGGACCGCGACACCCCTGAGTGGCTCAACAATGCCGCAGAGTCTCTGAACAAGTTCTACAAGGACCTCGACGAGAAACTGCGCGCTGAGTTCGGTCGCAAGGCCGTCAACGTGGGCTGGACGGCCAACTACACCGACGGCCGCCCGCCTGAGCACGTGCCGGAAATTCCGGACGTGCAGATCGTGCCGGTGGATCAAGAACTCGCACACATCGAGTACTGACATGCCGGGACAATTCTCGCAGCTCATTCAGGCATTGACGATCTTGGACCGGTACGAAGTCATGGACCTCAGTGCCGGCATGGTCGAAGGTGAGATCGAGGTCGAACTGATGGAAGACATCAAGCACAGCGATGCGCTGGTGTTGAAAGAACTCGGCTGGAAGAACTGGGGTCGTCGGTGGCGGCAAACTGAACGCGAGTTCGGTTTGATCGAAGGGATGTTTGATACACGTCCGAATCAACCCACGGGCATCTTGCCGCCGTGACAGCAAAAAGAGGAGCCCACCGGCCCCTCTTTTTTTTTTGCCTCAAAGGCCAGGATTGATCTGAACCTTGATGAACCGCTGGTGCGAGTTCACATCGTTCATGATGGCGATGCGCGACCACTTCTCCTTCAAGAAGGTGATGTACATGTCCTCAGCGTCCACGCAGTTGTCCACGTACTGCTTGACCATGCCGAGGTCTTGACCACCGCTCAGGTAGGCCTTGTCCAGCTTCACGATCAGTTCGTTGTAGATGTGGCTCTTCACTGCGAGTTTGCACAGCTCCGCAAAGTCGAAGTAGGACTTGGGGTTGATGTTCCGCAGGTTCTCTTCGTTGGCCACCAAGCAACGCAGGTGGTACGCGGCTGTGATGCGACGGAAGTTGCGGATCACGACCGTGTTGTAGCCCACGAGGTCACAGGTGGCCTCAGACACCGGCGGGATGTTGGATGCTGCGTCACCCACACGCTGGCCAGCGCCAGTCAAGTCAGTGATGCCGCTCGGGCCCACGGTCCCGACACCTGCTCCGAACGCGGAAAAACTCACCGCGTAGGGTAAATATCCTATGGACTTCACTGCAACGATCTGACGGTTATTCACCATCTCAGGAGGAATCTCGATCATGACCGTGAAGTCGTCGATGTACTCCTCACGTAAGCCTTCGATGGGGACGATGACTTCGTTGCTGGAGTAGATGTTTGCATCCACCAATACTCGGGGTCGAATGACCTTGACCAGGAGTTGCTCATCCAGACTGATCGGAGCGGAAACGCTCCTCCAATTGGGACGATGATCCAGGAAGGCAATCTTCAGGATCTCGCGCGGGATCGTCCGCTTGATGGTGTCAAGCGCCTTGGCGATGGCGTCCATAGGGAAGGTACCTCAATGTTTGTTTCTGCACAAGAATTCCTCGACAAGACTCAACAACTTGGCTTTGACGTTCGGGAATTCCAATCGACTATGTGGAACCTGACGGAGAATCCACACTCATTGGATCAGGCAAAGATCCAGGGCCGTTCGCCCTTCATCGTGCTTTATGCCGATACTGATTGCATCTCGGTGACGTTCATCGAGAAAAAGCATCTTCCGATCGCTGAGGATGACGACAACACGGTCGTCGACGCGTTCGAGCTCCTCAAACACGTAGCCCACTAAACCACACAGCACACGACCCCCCGGAGCTCCAACGGCTCCGGGGGGTCCCTATGCAGTTCTATAGCGCCATCACTTCACCGATGAAGGCATCCACCTCCAGCCCAAGGGTTGAAGGCAGAATGGTTTTGAGCATGTTCTCGCGATCCAGGTACTGACAGGTGCGTTGCAGCTGATGGATGAGCGTCGTGTTGGAATTCACGCCGCCCTCACCGCCGAGCTGGATCAAGAAGGCCATGATCTCAAAGCGCGTGATGTTCAACGCCCACCAGGCTTGACGAGTTCTCGCCATGTCCGGCATGATCAGGCTCACCTGCATGTCCTTCTCGAAGATGCTCGGGATGTTTTGCAGGTATGCGTAGTAGCTACCCTTGTAGTCTTCGAGCCGCTTCAGGATCTCCCTGAGCACATTGTCCATCTTGTCGCCATAGTCGACCACCAAGAAAGCGTGCTTCCTCGTGGCGCGACTCATGTCGATGTCGTGGTACAAGTTGTACATGCGGTTCATGATCACGTAGTCGATGTGACTGTAGAGCATGGACGGCAGCACGTACATGTGTACGAAATGTGTCACACCCAGCAGTCCCTGAGACTCACCCTTGGAATCCAGTCGAGCTGACTGATCCATCAGGAACCCTCGGTACATGCACAGGAGCATGGGCACATTGATCGAGATGGCGCAGAACCCTTGACCTGTGCTGGCGTTCTTACCGTCCGGTAAAAGAAGCCCAAAGTCACTGATTTGATGCGACAACACTTTGATAGGTTGCAACGCCTTCCAATTCTGGACGGCGTCAAACGGGTTGAAGTAGTCTTCGTTGTAGAAGATCAGTTCTTTGTTTCCAGGACCGTAGAACACTCCGTCATGAAAGACACCGTAGTCGATGTCGCTCGTGAAGCGGAAGTGCTTGGCCACATAGGGCGACCTCGCAGAGATCACCTCCATGAAACGTTCGATGTCGTATTCAACGGGCACACTGGCTGTCATCAGCAGACGACACAGCAAGTGATTGCCCTGCACAGCGAACACCCGATTGTTGTAGTAGTTCACAATCGTGGTGATTTCTCGCTGGTAAGTTCGCTGGATCAACTCGAACCCGGGGGGTCTGACCACGGGCAAGTTGCCTGCGAACTCGCTGGCAAAGAGGTTATACATGAGCTCCTCAGCATGTCTATCATAGGATCAGGAGGAGTCCATCGAAGTGGTGATGTAAAAAACTTCCTCCCTTTCCGTATATCTATTGGAGACAAGTGCTCCTTACATCCACCTGGAGGCAACTCCAGGTGGAGATATAAGGTTCACTACGTTGTCTCGGGATCAAATCCCGTTTCTAACGTTGTTCAGCCCCTTATACTTTAACTGGAAAAAGGTAGCTGATGACTTGCTTCCCCCTTGTACACGGTGGGGTGTACCGTGTAGTGTGTTTTAGCTAAAACGTTCTTAGAAAACCTCTTTGGAGAAAATTGCAATGGCAATCCACGACGACCAAAACGACGGCAACCGTACCTCCGCTGCAAGCGCGCAGGGCGGTTTCAACGCCTTCGACAGCTTCCACACCGGCGGCCTGTTCGCTGCCCCCATCAGCCAGGGCATGGGCTCCGAGTTCTACACCAAGGTGAAGCAGGGCCTGCTGGACCTGTACAAGGACGTCAACCCCAACGTCAAGATCGCCCTGATCGACCTGGACAACGTCAACAACCCCGCTTTTGACTTCTCCAACATCATCGTCGCCGCGCAGCTGAAGAACGCTCCGGAACTCGGCGTCGCCTACCACATCCTGGCCCTGGAAGCCACCGGCGAGAAGCTGGGCCCGGTCATGGACACCATCAACAACCAGACCATCGAGATCCAGCGCGTCACCTCCGACACCATCGACACCGCCCTGGTCAAGGCCGCCGCCGCCAAGGTCGAAGCTGCCTTCCCCGGCGTCGCCAGCCACTGGGTCGATGCGACCGTGGTGCCCGACACCTTCAACCCCGATGACAAGACCGCCATGCACAAGCTGGCGCTGTTCACCGGCCTGGCCTGCTCCACCGAGCTGCAGATCCACTCGCCTGACTTCCGTGACCTGAACCTGGCTCACATCAAGAACGAAGGCCAGCTGACCGTGCGCCTGGACTTCGGCCGCCAGCAAGTCGAGAACATCGTCGGCCAGCCGCAGCGCTCCGACGTCAGCGGCTCCCTGACCAGCCGCAAGAACGTCCCGGGCCGTCAGGCTCAGGTCAACACCGGTGACAAGGAAGCTCACGTCGCCCGCGTCGGCGGCTTCATCGATCTGGTCTGGGCGCCGCGCGGCGGTGACACGGGCTTCAACCCGTGGCTCGCCCAGCAGCAGCAACAGCAAATGGCCATGAACCCGATGCTCACGCAGAAGTACGCTGCGCGTCTGGTCCTGACCGACATCCAATCCCGCTTCGCCTACACGCCTTCGCTGGTGCTGCTGGCCGTGGCCACCTCGCTGACCGCGAGCGACAACAACAACTGGTTCCAAGCCTACCGTCCCACTCCGTCGGCCGGCAAGGGTTCCATCGACCTCAACGACATCGGCGCTCTGAACATCGAGGCCAACATCTCCAACGAACCCGGCGGCTTCGGCTCGCGCATCAACACGAAGGGCGAGGAATTCCAGCTGTCGCAGCTGGGCACGCTGATCGGCATGATGGTGCAACCGGGCATGATGCTGGCCATCGACGTGCCGGAAGCTGGTCCGCAGTCGTGGTACCTGTCCATGTTCGCCAACGCGGCGAACGGCAGCCAGGCCGCCTACGACGCCATCTACAACGCCGCCAACGAGCTGACCAACGGCGCCTTCAGCCGCCACTTCGCTGCTGGCACGCAGATGTTCGTCGACACGAACAACCGCGTCCACCTCGGCAACTGGACGGACCGTCTGGGCAACAAGCGCGACATCCGCGACATCGACTACCTGGCCGTCGCCAACCTGCTGGGCGACTCCAACCCGTCGGCGATCCGCGACTGGAGCGACACGTTCCTGCGCACCGAGTACCCGCTGCCCCAGCGTCTGGCCGCTCGCAAGCGCATGATCAGCAGCCTCACCGGCGAGACCGCGGTCTTCACCGGCTTCGCTCAGCGCGTCACCTTCAGCGGCAAGTTCCTGGCCGCCTTCGGTGCTGCTCTGCGTGAAGTCAGCCCGCCGATGCGCGTCACCACCCCGCTGTCGGCTTCCGAGCTGAGCAACCAGCGCGGCTACGCCGGCTTCGCCGAGCAGGCCATGCTGGCTCCGGGCCAGACGTTCGCCCAGGTCGGCGGCTTCGGCAACGCCAACGCCTACGCCGGTTACTTCGGTCCGGCGCAGCGCTGGATGTAAAACCAGCACAGGCCAGGTTCGCCTGGCTTGTCATTGCAACTTGAGATCTCCAGGGCTTTGCGGCTCTGGAGATCTTTTTCTTTTTTGTCCGTCAACTTCGGAGAATTACTACCGTGTCCAACAAGATTGATCCTGCTGTCGAACGTGAGCAGATGTTCCAGCTCACCAAGCTTCAGCCGTTGAAAACGACGCCTTTCTCGCTCGAAGATACGGTGATGTACTCGTACAACATCATGCAACTGCTGCGCGGTAAGGCGGTGATGCACCGCACGACCGTCACGCACTTCGAGATCGCTGTCGAGGATCGCACGCTCGCCGTGTTCGACGAGTTCTACCCCAATCAGTGGACGATCTCCGTCTGCCCCGCTCTGACCCTCGTGATGCTCGAAGGCTTCCAGCTTTTCAAGAACAACTGAATTTCAACTGCTCATCGAAAGGAGAAAGATCATGAGCGAACAACCTGAAGTCATCACGCCGGCGACACCCACTGAACTGGTGTTGTCTCCTTTCAAGGCGGTGCGTGAAGGCGAATCCATCAAGCTGTACTACCGCGACAAGTACGTGGGTACGGCGCAAGATGGTGATCTCCAGTCGTTTCTGGAAGTCATCGATGTCGTCACCGACCGCGTCCTGGAGCGAGCCCGGGACAGCATGCTCAAGGGCGTCGAAGCACTGGTCCCTGAGCTCAACCGACAGGTCGCGCAGCACATGCAGGCTGCAGTCGTTTATGACCGCAAGAAACGCGGTCTTCTGAGCCGTATCTTCGGCTAACAGCAACACCAAGAGGACCTATGGCATTCGCCCTTGACTTCGGTGACCACCAGGTCGCCGACACCGCGCGCGTCATCAGTGCGCTGGATCCCAACGTTCCCAACCACGATCAACAAATCCCCGTGGTCGTGCCGCATGATGGCGGCATCCAGCTGACGTTCCGTGACGTCGGCCGTACTGAAGAGCAGCAAAAGGAATGGGACCGGCATACAGTGCGCGCCAATCAAGAGGTCATGATCTATGGCTTTGTGGTGCGCATCGTCGCTGAACTCAATCTGCTGGACTTCTTCGAGCGCTTCAAGCATTACGTCGAAGAGACGGGCATGGCCGTGTATGACAGCTTTGCATTCACCAAGTGGTTGATGCAAGACGAACGCCTGGCCGTGCAGGATCAGGGGGTCGCCGTCGACCTCGACAATCTCCAGAAGTTCTGGGGGTTCCAAGACAAGTGGCTCGAAGAACAACGAGCTTGATCAATACAACTGAGAAAGGGCAACCATGCCTGCATTGAAACTTCACAAGACGGGTTCGGACACCTTCCGTGTGTTGGTTGACGGCAACGTCAGTCCGTACCTCGTGGGCTTTCGTGAACCCAACGAAGCTGTCGTCTGTGCCAAAGAACGATTTCTTGCGGAGCATCCCACCGCCAGCATCGACATCGATGGCGCTTCGGTGTACCTGATGGATGCCGTCGACTGCCTGAGGCTCCTGAGCCAAAAGCACGACGAGCAGCTGTCTTGGTCCGGCGCTGAGTACATCAGCCAGGCTGAGGAAACGGTGATGGAGCTCTACGGTGGCGCTCATCACACGCCGCCTGCCTTCAAGAACGCCATCCGCTTCAGCGTCCGCGCTTTCATGCTCAAGACCCTGGGGGAATACCCGGAACGTCTGAACAAGTGGCTGCTCGCAGCCGAGCGCTATGGCGTCGGGGAGGATCCCGAGGTCCTTCGTGGCGAACTGGGCATCGGTTTGCTGTTTCCGCTCATGGAGGACAAACATTTCGGTCGACTGTTCCCGATCACGTGCGTTGCGTACTTCGTCTCCAACGAGTGGGCCCGCAATCCTGTCAACAGCGAACTGCGTGAATTGGCTTCCTACGCACTGGGGCGCGCCTTCACGGAAAACGACGATCTGCGAGAAGTGCAGCAATGTCTGGACAGTGGGGTTTTCCGTTCCAAGGAGATCGGCCATATCTGGGACGGATACTCGAACCGCAACAGCATCGAGGACGATGAGACGCGCCTGCAAGTCAGCGACGATTGGCACCAGTTGCGCGATGAACTCGGCCCTGACATCTTCGTCTTGCCTGCGGTGAGGTGATGGTGAGCTCCGTCGTGAAACCAGCGCGAGTTCAGCTGGAGGCGCGCGAGAAGGCGGGGATTAACCACCGGGTGAAACAAGCACTGGACACGGTCACCAAGATCGTGAGTGACGCGAAACTCATGCGCATGCACGCTCGTGAGATGAAGTGTCACAACACCGCTCATCTGCGCATCCGCGTGGACGTCTTACTCACCCGACCCGAGATCAATCAGCTGCGAGAGCAACTTGCTGACGCCGTCCAACACTACCCGCGTGTCATCATTGACAACGCGGAGTGGAGTAACCGGTGGTTCAGCAAGAGACAAGGACTCGAAGTCAAGCTGTTCTTCGAACCTTATTCCAAAGAGCTGGCTCGCGGTGTCTGGCGAGCACCGGAATGGTGGATGCGTGCCAACCCCAGACCACCCAAAACCTAAAGGAAACGCCAAGTGGCAATCAACAACAAGCTCGACCTGATCTCCGTGGCCATCCGTGGTGAAGGGGACATGAAGGCGCGGCTGGACAAGTGCCTGAGAGAACTTCAGACCACAGCCATCACCCACGCTCAACAGGTGGTGAAGATCGGCGGCATCTCGGCATGCTTTCGCAGCGCCAATGGGCTGTGGAAGTCGTTTGCCAAGCATCTGAAGGACAATGCCAAGGACTTCGCGGACCAGGGTTTCAAGCTCGAAGCCTTCCCGCAGCTGGACGACATGTACGTGCAGATGCTCGCACAGCTGGAGCCCGAGATGTTCTACCTGTGTCTGGAACAGAAAGCGTTCCTCGGCTACACGTTGACTCCGGGCGATCAAGAGCGCATCAACCGGGCCAAGAAGACGTTGCAGACCGACAAGCAGCCACGCTTGGCGCTGCGCATGTACCAGAACTTCAATGATTCGGCCAATAAAGCCTCGGTGAAAAATCAACATAAACGTTGATCCAATGATGACACATTGTGTCTCTAAGATCGAAGAATATGAATGAGTCGTTCGCCGTTGTTTTGTACTGGCTAATGACGGCGAGTCCTGTGCTCATCGTCGTTGCCTACGGTTGGTGGTTTCACTGGCGTCCTTACAAGGCCCAGCGTCAATTCAACCAAAGCCACCTCGATCAGATCAACGCTTTGATCGAGGCTGCCAAGCGAGAAGAGAAAGCAGGCAAGTGAGACAGCGCGGGGCTTCGGCTCCGTGCTGCACTCGGTTTCTTTTTTGTTGGGGAGATCAAGTTGGACAGCTTCATTCAAAGGGCCACCTCTGGCCGTCCCGAGCCGGTGAGTACGCTCACGCACCTCTACCATGGCCGCGCCAAGATGGTCATGAACTTGGTTCCCGAGACCCAGATCACTCTGGCACGGTGCGACATCGAACGCGCCAAGCTTGACGCATTCCTCGCTGTCTTCAACGAAGAATACCAGATCAAAGAGTACCGCGCTGAAGGCAACAACATCTCCATCGCTCTGTGCAAGTCCAAGGCACCTACCAAGAGCTTCATGGACCGGCTGCGCAGACGTGAGTTCTTTGTCTACCATCTCCGGTTCGAACAAAAGGACTGGCAGAAAACGCCCCAGTTCCTGGACACATACTCCACCTCCAAGGTGCTGTCCGCTGAGATCGACCGCTACGAGGCCATCAAGGTGGCGCAGTGGATGTCCACCAAAACTTTCATCTTCGGGGAATTGCCCCCACGGAGTTAAACCATGGCCAGCTACAATGGCTTGTCTGAAGCTGAAGAGGAACGCGCTGCGCTCTTCATCGAGGAAAACGGCGAAGGCCTGCAAGCCATTGGCAAGGTCATCCGTCACGGGTACGAGTCGTTCAATCCGTTCGACCCTGACAAGATCACCAACCGCACCACCTTAACCAAGGAAGTCGGTGACATGTTGATCGCCATCGAGCTCATGCTCAGCGCTGGCGACATTGACCCCTACATCCTGATGCACCACATCCGGCAGAAGGTCAACAAGATGCGCCCGTACATCCATTGCGAAGAGAATCTCGACGCACTGCCGCATTTCACGGGCAACGAATTCCCCTTTGTCTCACTCAGGCGTCACTTGAGTGAGGGTTTCGAGTACCTGGGTCAACTGGGCTACGTCAACAAGAACGAGGCACCTATCCCATGTCCCGACGCGAACGCTTCGCTGCCACCCTTGCCCGAGGAATTGCCACAGGCAGCCTTTACCTGAGTGTGATCATCTACGCTTTTGCTGAGACCATTCGGCAGAGTCGCAAAAAAGAAGACAATCCTGTGGAGTAAGCTCCATTCTTCCACAGGAGGCCAAAGTGTGAATGTCTTCGCCTACACTCCTTCCGACGGTGCATCGCATCCGCCGTACATCTCGCTCAACGAGGATGACGCGGGCAAGATCACTTTGTCCGCACGTGAAGGTCCTGCTGACAACTTCAGGCTCGTGAACATCAACCTTCCTTTCGAGGAAGTCGTCGCGATGCACAGAGAACTCGGCATCTTCATCGAACGTCGTCAAGCTCGTTGAGCCCATAGGTCCAGGCGCGGTTCATTCCGCCCTGGACTTATGCTGTGTTTTTCTTTTTGATCAGGCCCATCCGTATGGATATCCAGATCTGACATTTGAAGGGAGAAGTCATGATCCGCACTCCTGATACCGTCTCTTTCTCCGGCGCGGACAACAAGACGGATCTCAACGAGCTGTTGCGCATCTCGCGCGAATGGCCCCAGGTGGAATGGGGCATCCTGCTCATGCCCGAAAAGATGCATGAGTCACGCTACCCCAGCTGGCTCTTCATCGAACGGCTGGGACCCATGGGGATGAACACCGCCGTACATCTGTGCGGTCAGTACATCTTCAACGACTTGCTGGCTGAACACACCCGCAATGTGGCGTTGTACCACATCAAGATGTTCGGCAAGATCCAGGTCAACATCAATGCCCGCACGGAGCACTTCACGCCCGAGCAGGTGATGAAGATCTACGACGTCCTCTACAGTACAGGCCGCAAGCTGATCCTGCAGTACCACTCGCAGTCCGCCGAGACGATCAAAACCTGGATCAAGAACCGTCCAAACCTGGATCACTCCAAGCTGATCTTGCTGTACGACAGCTCCAAGGGCAAAGGTGTGACGCCTGACAGCTGGCCTGAACCTCAGAATGAGTTCGAACTCACCTTGAAGCGCCGCTTTGCCGGTGGTATCAAGCCTGACAATGTGCTGCCGCAGATCGCCAAGATCTGTGAAGTGCCGATGGTGATCGAGACCGGCTACGACATCGACCTGGAGTCGGGCGCTCGCAACGAAGACAACCTCTTCGATCCGGGTATCTGTGAGTCGATGCTCAAGGCGATCTACCAACCTCCCGTCGTGGAGAGTCGCGAATGAATCCGATTCAACTCAAAGCAGCTCTTGACAAGCTGCCTGAGCAGAAAACCATCCTCTGCCAGATGGTGGATCGGTCCGGGCACGCCTTCAACGCACATTTCGACCTCATCGATGTCCAAGACAGCTGGATGATCCAGTTGCGCGTGTCGCATCCTGAGTTGGTCGATCTCTACGACATCCTCACGATCGATGAAGAAGAAGCCAAGCCGTTCTACCACGTGCAGGCGGTGGCCATGATCGTCAAGCGGGTCGTCCTCATCGCAGGCGGCGGCATCACGGTTCAGCACGGTCTGGCGTCGGAGCTCTTTCCAGCCACAGCCATCATGGTGCGTGAGCGCAGCAGCGTGATGTTGAGCATGGGACCGGCGGGAAACATCACCGTCACTCGAAACGGCGTCGTGATGCCGCACGAGAGTGAACGCAGTCTGCCCAAGTACATCGCAAACCTATTGCGAGTTTGATGAACCCACTGCTTCAAATCCTCAAAGAAACTGACCTTTGGCTGCTGGGTCTGGCGGCCTTGGTCGCAATTGGACTGTTCATCAACAGCAGAAAGAAATAATGACCGTCCAACAATTCATCGTGAAGTACCTCCCGTGGCTCTTGAGCTGCATCACGATCTACATGACGTTGCTGGCGGGCAACAAGCATCCCAAGGCTTGGGCTTTTGGTCTGGGAAACCAGATCCTCTGGGCAGTTTGGATTTGCCTGTCGGAGAACTGGGGTTTGGCACCGATGTGTGCTGCACTCACGTTTCTCTACCTTCGCAATCACTTCAAGTGGAACGAGATCAAACTACCATGGGTGCAGAAATTGCTTTCCTTGCGATCGCGGCTTCGGTTCCGGTGGCCGTGGTCTGCGTAGTGATGTTCCTTGAAGACGTCGTCAATTGCTACGAGTACTGGAAACAAAGGATGTCTTCCCGTGAAAAATGAAAAGGCCCTCGGGCTGGCGGAGATCCTCAACGGAACTCTGGACATCGTGAGGAAACACTTCACGAAGGGATCAACCCGAACCCTGTCTGAACTCACGCACGATGAGTTCGATGAGATGAGAGCAAAGCTCAAAAGCAATTTCCATGCTTGGGTGGTGTATAGCAATTTGCACCAGATGCCCGGCATGAAGCAAATCGATCTGGAACCGGAGATCGTCATCGACGTCCCTGGTTCTGTCTTGAGCTACAAGACGTCTGAGCGCATGACGGCTTATCTCAAGGGTGAGATCCCGGAAACCACGTTGATGATGGACTACCCGGTGGAGAAGTTGCGCTGGCGCACCGAGCCCTACCGACACATCAACTTCGCTCTGGACTACGACGACACAGCCAGTGAAGACCTGGAGCTGTGGGTCTACTTCTGCAAGATGGCGCGCTCACGAGGACACAGCGTCTACATCGTGACAATGCGCTATCCGAGCGAGTGCTACGACATCCCCAAAGTGCTGGCGGACAACACGTGCGGCGTGTATCCGACTTCACGCCGGGCGAAGAACCCGTTCATGCTCGCGCAGGGTATCGTCATCCACAACTGGATCGACGACAACCCCCGAGCCATCTACATGAACGCAGGCGAAGCGTTCGGTCGTACCGCTCAAGAAGGAGACGTTCAAAGTGCTGCCCTCGTCAGTGCCGCTGGATAACTGGTTCCTCTTCAAGGAACTGCACCTGGATCTGGATGGTCTTTACGCTGACTTTGTTGGCGGTGTGAGACGTCTGACAGGGAAGCATCCCGACGCCATGAAAACCGAAGACATGTGGGCCAAGATCGACGCCGATCCCTACTTCTTCGAACAACTTCAATTGCTCCCGGGTTCCGAGAAACTCTGGGCTGCAATTCGTGACCTTCCGGTACCCAAGAAGTTCTTGACCGGCAAGCTCCAAACCGAACGATTCAACAGTCAAAAGCGTATCTGGGTCGGCAAGACTTTCGGCAACGCTTTTGAAGTCAACATTGTCCCGAGCGAGGAAAAGCAAAAGTTCTCTCGCGAAGGGATGGTTCTCATCGATGACGATGCCGAGAACATCGCACGGTGGAATGCCAAGGGTGGCCACGGTATCCAGCATACCGGCAGCTACAGCGACACCATCGAGAAACTCTTCGACTACGTCAAGGGTTTGTCCGAAAAAGAATAGATACCGTTTGGGGGCGCCAAATGACCTTCGAAAAACTGATGTGGTTCTTCGAAAACACCCGACTGGGGAAGTGGTCCTTTGTGTTGTTGATCATCATCGTGGTGTTCACAATGCTCATGATCGCTTCCGTTGTCTTTATCTGGGACCATCTCGTGAAAGAGCTCCTCAAGGATTGCCTCACGGACGAAGTCCCTTTGCCATAACTCCAATAACCTCTGAGTTAGAACATGAGTATCCTTTCCGACCAAGAACTCATCGAACTGGTCCACAAGCAGGCCGACAAGGGTGAGACACCCATGATCGCGCCGTTCATGACCTCCTCGGTTCGCAAGATCCAGGACACGCACGGCAAGTCCGAGCGCCGTCTGATCAGCTACGGCGTGACGAGCTACGGCTACGACGTCACGCTGGGCAAGGACGTCAAGATCTTCACGAACGCCAATGGCGGCATCGTGGATCCCAAGAAGTTCGACGCTGATGCCGTGCTGATCGATGCCCGCGTCCACAAGGACGAAGATGACAGCGAGTACGTCATCCTGCCGCCGAACAGCTACTTGCTGGGTACGACCAACGAGTACTTCAACATCCCGCGCGACATCATGGTGCTGTGCGTGGGCAAATCGACGTACGCACGCGTGTGTGCGATCGTCAACGTCACTCCGATCGAGCCCGGTTTCCAAGGCAACGTCGTGATCGAAATCGCCAACGGTTCGGGCCTGCCGGTGAAGATCTACCTGGGCGAAGGCATTGCCCAGTTCATGTTCTTCCGCGGCAAGCCCTGCAAGACCAGCTACGCTGATCGCGGCGGCAAGTACCAAGGACAAACTGGCGTCACGATGGCGCGAGTCTGACCCATGGAGTCCCGGGGGAAACCCTGGGGCTTTATGCCGTCTTCTTGTAAACCAACTCAGTCACATATACTTTCAGTGTAATACCCGCGCACTTACACCTTCAACCCCGCCTACGACTAAAGGAGAAACTGGTCATGGCACTGAAAGTAAACGTCATTCAAGTCCGTGCACAATTGGAGCACGATCGCATTGTGTTGGATGCTGCGATCCAACGTGAAAAGATCAGAATGGTCAGATCCCTCGTGGTGATGGCCAAACTGGCTCGCGACTATCTGGCGCCGGAATTCCTGCGCTTTTATGAACAACTGGAAAAATTGCTGGTCGACCAACCATATGAGGTTGAACTCATCGGGGAGCGTCTCGATGAGGTTATTGATTTCTTCGGCCAGAAGAATCCTACCTTCCACTAGGAAACAAAACCATGCCTCCTCCAAGCCTTGATTACAAGCTGCTCATCAACATGACAGCCGGCGATCTCCATGTGGACGACATGCTCACCATGTCAGGCACCGTCCTCACGGACTCCGTCGACCAGGCGCTTGAAACGCTGGAGCGACGTGGTGTCCCGACGGTGATCACCATGGTCGGCGTGCTGAGTAACAACACGCGTGACCGCCGCGACGTCTCGATCTGGAAATTCGTGAACAGTCTCAAAGCGTATCTCGAACGCAGAGAGACCGAAAAGGGCTACGGTCTGGATGCGCCCATCCATCTCCTCACCCCCATGCCCATGAAGGACCTGCGTGAGGGTGACCCGGAAAAGCTGAGACAGCATCAGTCTTCCGAAGCCATCCTGAACGTCGAGATCAACAAAGTCAACGAGTACTACGCGCTCAAGCAAGTTCTCCTTCGCCGCCATCAAAAGGTGATGAAGGAGATGTCCGGTGCTTTCGAGACGTTCATGCGTCTGGGCAAGTTCGGCTGCTGTGTGCAGTGTCCTCGCATCATGATGTCCGGTGGTGCTTACCTCGTACTGCCGGAGCAGTGTGAGAACAAAAACAAGTACGACCACAACTTCCAATCCAGCGACCTCTTTGCGTCCTACAGCGAACGCATGTCGCGCCCCTAGTCTCACCTGAAAGAACAACATGCACGTCGATGCACTTGAAGAACAGAGGGTTCACGAACAAGCCCTCGCCAAGGTCACATTGACCGTGGAGAAGAAGACCGGCTATCTGGTCTTTGGCTGTACCGGCTGCAGCTGTTGCGAAAGCGAAAACTTCATCAACGGCATCTACGAGAGCTGTGATGACGCAGAGGAGTCCGCCAAGCAGTCCCACTGTCGCAAGTCGGTGGCCTCCCAGTACGCAGCCAGCGGCATCTACACGGTGCGTGAGGTCAAGTACGAGGAGCTTTCCGACGGTCGAATCATCCTGGGTAACCGGGTGTTCGATGACGTCAACATCTACGAAAGCGGCGCCGTGGCCAACGAACTGCGCCACGAAGGCCAAGAGCTCGCTGTTGTCGGCGAGTACGACAAACACTAAAAGCTGTACCTAACAACGACATTGTAGTGGAGGGGATAGGACCTTCATGAAGTGTAAAAAATAGGGAGCAACCTATGTCTCAATGCGCTTACCCTATAGTGCGCTTGTATCAAGACAAGCCATGGGGAAAATCAGAAAGCAAGGCCGTCGAGAGCGTGGCACCGGAACAGGTCACGGTCGAATTGGTCAAAGCTCTACTGGACACAGCAGGACCGGATTCTGGAATAGAGTACTATTTCGAAAACCGGGACATGCTGTCTCTCATGACGAGCCACACTGATCACTACCGGCTAAGCAGCTTCAAACACTTGACGCTCTGTTACGGTGAACATATGGAGGGCGTCTTTGACGACGAGGACTCTTGGACGGCGATCGGAAATCAGTACTTCCATCCGTCGTACCGGGATCACGCCATCGAAGCGTTTGTGGCGCGTCTAAAGTCGATACAGGCCTACGTGTACTACCAGTCCAACTACGCTGAAAAGTTGGACGTCATCTGGATCCGTCAGATGCTCCGGTTGCGTTACGAGAGTCACTACGACTACTTGGACGCCATGCTGGAGCCGTTTTGGATGTTGGTGTTTGCGGCCTCTCCTGCAGCCACCAATTGCGCCGGAATTGTGACTGCCCATGGAGACAAGGGCTACAGCTACCGCGACGACTGGCAAGACGTTGGCATCCCGTTTGAACATGGCATGCTGCTGTACCTGCTCACTTACACGACTGAGCGAGGAGAAGTCCTCAAACAACAGTCGCACAAGTGGGTGATCGACAACTACGCAAGATATCTTCTGCGCATCACACTGGCCGAACAGACCGTACTCAGAAACAAGTACGGCTTGAACGCTCCACGTGACTTGCAGTTGGTCAATGTGACCCCGACGATCGACAGCGAACGTCAGGGTTTGAAGCACTGGGCCTATCTGGAGCGGGGTGTCCAGAAAGGCACGATCATCGCGGCGACGGAACTCGACGCGGTGAAGATGTACCTACACAAACACCCAAAGAAGTTCGTCTAATTCTGGACGAATAAAAAAGCAGGCGGTTGAACAATCGTCTGCTAGATATTATCAACCCGTTCAAGAGGACTCAATGCCCCAAGTTTCTCCTCGTACCGAGCGGACTTCCGCTCCTGGCCATATCGCGCATCCGGTTGTCCGCTCCGCGAATCTGTTGTCCAAGCCCGTTACCGCGGGTGTGAAGGCGATCGTTCCCGGTGACCGCATTTCGACTGTGCGACACGAGACCTTCACGTTTGACGACGTGGCCACGGCGCTTGCCAAGCGCTATCGTGGTGAAAAGAACCAGCTCGCTGCACGTGCGGCGCGCCAGATCGAAGCCGCCGTCGACAAGTTCGACACGATCGCTGAAGCGGTCGAAGCGGTGAAGGCTGAACTCGTCATCCAAGACGGCAGCGACCGCAACGTCATCCTGACGCCGGCCGAACTCAAGGACCGCGAAGTCACGCAAGAAGCCGTCGGCATCATGAATGCGCTCATGGGTTGCCTGGCCAAGGGCAACGCCGGCGAGAAGCAGATCAAGGCCATCATGCGCCCGCAGTTCTCGATGCGCAAGGTTCGTCGCGACTGCGATACCGTGTGTGATACGCTGCTGCGCACGCTGAAGTACGAGGGCTACATCTTCCTGACGGGCGGTGGCACGTGCTTTGGCCTGCGGGCTGACAACCCGCTCAAGCCCGAGCAGTACGCCGCGTACTACAAGCGCGTGATCTATAACGTCGAGTGACGGACAGCGATGACGAGGAGCTTTCGGGCCCCTCGTCATCTTGTTTGTTCTCTTTTGAGATCATGACCAGCCTGCTTAACCTGATCATCGAGAAAGACAATTGCGACGAGTTCCCTCAGCAAGGGGACCCGAAGATGTTCTATCTCGATCGATCCGACCGACACCTGTACCGTTGGTGTGGTGACAAATACGTCGCCATCAGCTACGAAGTGCAGGAAGAGATTTCGGACGAAGACCTGAAAAAGATCGCTGACCTCTTCGGTTATCCGATCGAAAACATCGACCGCTTGCGCCGTGCATTCGGCAATCGCGAAGTCATCAACGCCTACACGAACCTCAGGACTCTTCTGGGGATGTTTGTCCTTCAAGAAAACCCTGACATATGGTCAAACCGCTTAAGACCCGACTTAACATCGTCCAGCGACGAATAGCTGCGCGCAACCCCGGCAAGGGCAACCGCGCTGAGTCCAAGCCGCTGCCGGACAAGGGCCTCAACAAGGGCTACTACCTCGGCGCTTGTAACCGCAGCGCTTGCCTTGCGCCTGGCGCGGACTGGTACAACCACGGTTCGCTGGCGTATTATTGCGGCAACTGTGCGCATGATCTGAGCAACGATGCGTTCAACAAGCGTGAAACCCTCTTCGACTGGGGTCATGATCTGTGCACGCCGGGCAAGTACGACCGTGAAGCCACCTACGAGCAACACGCACAGCACCGCATCCGCCTGGGCAACATGCTCGCACGTCAGCCCGGCCTCCAGCTGCGCGAGATCCCGACTGGTACTTTCGAACTCCTGCTGCGTCAGGAAGTCGCAGCCGACGAGATCAAAGCAGCCAAGGAAGAAACCGTGCTCGACTATGACACCTGGCACACCCTGATGTGCGAGAAGGTGCCGGCCATCACACGACACAACAGTGAACGCGCTCAAGAGGTCAGGAAGCTGATCTATCAAGAGTACGTTCGTCACGAAACAACCACAACCTAGGAACAACATGTACTCACGTGGCAAGTTCCCCATGCCGCCGACTTACGAAGGTAAGTTCGAGGAATATCAGAGCGCACTGAACGAGGCCACGCAGCCGGTTCTGGAAGCTTGGCAGACCCGCATGCACGGCTCAGCGGTGTCAGGTCTGATCAAGCAAGCTGTGGACGATACCCTGTATCGCTTCATCGCCCGAGACCGCGTGCTCATGGTGGCCAACGGCCTGCGTCTGGCGCGGGTCGAAACCAGGTTCGAAGAATACGTACCACCGGAAGATCGACTGGAGCGGTTACGGCTGGAACGAGAAGATCTGGCCCGTGATCTCCATGTCACGGAACTGATCTTGGAGTTCTTCCCGGGACCCTCGCACGGCTTTGACCAAGCGGGCAGTCACGGCGGCATTCCTCTCGGCCGTTTCCTCACGGGTCTCGACCAACCGGAAGCGTACCGTCGCTTCTATGACCTGTACTTTCAACCTCAGCACGGGCTGCCGCCAACCCTGGTGGCTCGCTACGGTGAAGTTGGTGAGGACTACCATAGTCTGAACCCGTCGCTGGCTCAAATCAGCGTGGAAGGCGACACCCATGCACCGTTCCGAGCAGCGTATCAGCGCGCCGTGAAGTTCGGTCTGATGGAACAGCAACCTTTGCAATACAACATCAAGTTGCTGGGTGCGGAAAGCACCTGGCTCTAGTACAACCGTCCCAATCGGAAGGAGAAAAACCATGGGTAAATGGAGTTTCACGAGCGTGAAATTCTCTGATGAGTATCGTGACAAATCTGCGGTCGTCGAAAAGATGACCAAGGAAGAAGTCCAGGCTGAATGGGAGCGCCTCGGCTCTCCTGAACTCGGTGAATACGGACTCAACCTGTGGTCCGGTATCTCGGGTGACGGTTGGGCCACGATCGACAACAGCGCTGCCAAGTCCTACGACTACAAGAGTCATCCCTTGCAGTTGTTCTGTGACCGTCAGGAGTTCTTGCAGCACTACTACGGCAAACCCGAACCGTTCAAGCACTGGTTCCAGCGTGCTTGCATCTTGGCCGACCGTGTGGGTGTCCCCCGCAGCAAGCCGGAGGTGTCTCATGCATGATCACATGAGGCTCAAGATCAAGGCTCGCAAGCGTGAACACCGGCGCGCCCACCCGGCACCGACCCTGCGCCGGGTCCCTGAGCACAAGCAGCTTAGCGAACTCGAACATGCACGCCACATCCGTGGCCCGCACGAGTCGCTGCTGCGGTTCCAAGAAGGCAAGCAAACGGCTGCGGACTGGTACTTGCTGAATTTCCGAATTCGGTTTGGCCTGTACGCAGCGGTGGAGCGTTTCCACGGTGAGACAGAGGAACTGATGAGCAGTGCCCATCAACTCATGCAAACGCTACTCGCAAGGTATCGCAAGCTGAGCACTCACCTGAACACCGGCTGGACCGTCAGCACTGAAGAACTCGAAATCTTTACCAGGGCCGTCAAGGCCACCGATTGGATGCAGATCCAGCTGGAGCGTAAGGCCATCGAACGCTTCACGCACAAGGTCCACAAGGAGATGATTCGCCATGTCCAGTAACCGTAATGGGGCCGGAGCGCCGGTCCCTTTGCAGATGTTGCTCAGCTGGGATCAGGTCTACGGCCAGATGCCCAGAAAGGACAATCAGGTCTGGGACTCCTTTTGTCAAAAGTTCCGACCCCGTGTGGAACAGCAGCTCGTCAAAGAAAATGACGGGCTTGCTCCGACGGAAGAGCAGATCGAAACCGCGCTCATCAAAGCGTTGGTCCAGGTCGATCATCCGTCACACACGTACATGCATGTGTATCGTTGTGCGTCGTGCCCGGAAATTCACCGAGCCGAATCTCCGTGTTTTCTCATCGCCGCTCAAACGTTTGATGACTCTGAAAACCCGGGTGAACGCATGACGATGCACAACGTGACCCTTGCGTTCCCGGTGGCCACGGAAAGCAACGACACTCCGGGGGTGCTTTTCAGCGTGCATCGCAACATCCCCGAACTCAAGGTCTACTTGGGGGGCATTTTCGGCAACATGGTTCTCGTTGATCCGACGATGACCGAGTACGTGAATGTCTCTCAAGACGCCCTTGTCCATTAACCACTATCAACACTACCACCATGATCACCTCTGCTCAACTTGACGCGACCACGCAACGCTGGCCCGCTAGGGCTGGCGGCTTGCGCCAGCTCTACGTCGGTGTTCTCACTCTGGCCGAGGCGCAGCAGTGTGTCACCGATTTCCACCGCCTCACGGTCGTCAAAGACCAAGAGGTGTACTTCTTCACGGCGGACCATCAATACGGCTACACGGTCTTGCCCCGTGCCTTTGTGCCGGTGTCCTACAGCTTCCCCATGTTCAACATGAACCGCTTCCGCGGTCCGAGCACCCTGAACACCACGGCTGAACTGATCGACGCTCACTACAGCGACCACCGTCTGCTGGAGACGGTCGATGGCGTGGTCGCCTACATCAACGAAAGGTACCCATGACCGGCAATGACTACAAGTCCGTGCGCCTGACACGCTGGATCGTGATGCTGTCTTGCACTGTCACCTTCTTGTACGTGCTCGGCAGTGCGTTCCTGATTTACGTCTGGAGCCCGTACGAGGCCTGTCGAGCAGGCCGCTGCTACATGGCACACAACTGGAGTTACGTCATCGAGACGTTCGGCCTGTGGCACGTCGTCTGGCTCACCGTCAGCGGCACGCTCTTCTACTTCCTCAAGCAGTGGAAGATCCCCAAACCCTACGAGAAGCCCAACCACTACGAAAAGTGGCTGATGCATGAAGAGGACCCCGCTTGGGACGTCATCGGTCAACAGGCACACGTGCCGGAGTGGACCGCCACCGACATCCAAGTGCGTCGACACCTTCCCAATCAGAAGGACTGACAAGAAGGGACCCTCCGGGGTCTCTTTTTTTGTCCCTTTCTGAATCCTCCGTGAGCCACATATACTTTGACTGTAGAACCAACCACCTCACCAGGAGTCTTCATGCAAACTCTGCCCGCTTCCGCTATCGAGAAACTCAACCGCGACGACAAGGGTCTGTTCGCGAAGATCACTGGCGTGACCAAGAACAGCGTCACGATCGACTTGAAGGATGGTTTCTCCTTCACTGTGCAGACCGAGGGCGACGGCGTCAAGTACTACATCGACGACACCCTGCGCTTCAACGACCTGGGCGATGTGATCGAAAAAGAAGAAGCGCCGCAGAGCCACGTCAAGGCCGGCTCGACCCGCACGAGTTCGTCCTACGTGAAGTCACCCCTCTGACCACAAGACGCGGACGGGTAACCGTCCGCCTATGCCGTCATGACCATCATTGCCTACCATAACGGGGCACTCCATGCGGACGACTGCATGATCTGTCCGCTGCCCAACGAGTACGTGAAAACGTCCGGCATGAAGATTCACGTCTCCAAGTGCAAGCGCTTTGCGATGGCGTTCACTGGCTTCATTCCCGACGCCAACCAGATCAACTATCTGGACGGTTTCTTTGTGATGAAGTTGCACGACTTCTACCAAAGCTGTAACGAGCAAGTCCCCATCAAGCGAGACGACCACAAGCACATCCCTATGCTCATCGATTCGATGTTCCTCATGACCGCCGAGCATTGCTGGCAGTTTGGTGGCACTCGAAGCGAGAACTCCATCTTCAGCCCTTGTGACAACGGCGTGCCCGTGGTCAATGGCTCGGGAGGAGATGTACTGCTGTCGTACTGGGCGCTCGGCTTTGATGTCGAGGAGTCAATGAAGAAGGTCAACTTCTTCGACTCGCGCTGCTCCAAGAACATCCAGACGGTCCGCAAGACGGATCTTCTACCCTTCAAATACCTCAAGGTCGACAAAGAAGATGCCAAGTCACCTCCTGCTAATAAAAGACGGAAGGCTGTTCGCGCCAAAGGTGTACCAGCGTCCTAACGCTTCGCCGGTGTTCGCTACACCGATGAGCTTCCTCACGAACTACGGGATCATGATCCCCGTGGAGTATCACGCGTTTGAACTAGTGGAGATGCTCAACTCCAACTACCGCACACCCATGTACAACTTGGGCCTTCTCAAGGGAGTGCTGCTGGGGTGCGACCGGATGATCTACGAGATCAGCGCCGGAAAGATCGAAGGCGGTGAGGACGCATTCATCGTGACGCCGTTTACCTATGAGAAGGGTTTCTCCTACGGTCGCTCCAACAACCAGCGCATTGACATGTTGCTGAGCGTGGGGATTCACGAGAAATGTGACCCTGCAGACATGATCATTGCCGCAGGCAAGCTCGCGGAGTTGCAACCTGCGCACTACATGGAGCGCAACGTCTCCGCGATCTTCACCAGTCTCAACAAGCCCGAAGCTGAAATCCAACCCTTCTCCGTCTTCATGGACAGGAGTGCCCCCAAGAAGGCTGAGAAGAGGTAAGGCTTTTGAAATTCTTCATGGGCACACATATCTTACGTATAGGCAGGTGGGTCCCCGCCTGTTTCTACGTACTCCTAAATCCGACCTCTGAGGAGCAAGAGCCTTGCCAGTTTACCAGAAACTGCTGAACCTGTCCGAGATGTTCCAGCAGCTCTCCGAGCCGCCCATCATCATCAACGATCTGTTCAGTGGCACGCAAGATGATCGTGCCAACATCATGGAGCTGATCACCACCCGCTACACGTCCGACATGGTGAGCCTGCTCCCCTCGTGTCGATGTGGACTGACGAAGGGGGAATTCTCCAAGAACACGATCTGCGACACCTGCAAGACGCCGGTGAAGTCGATGATCGACTCCGACATCGAACCGATCGTCTGGTTCCGCAAACCCAACGGCGTGCAAAAGCTCATCAATCCGATCGTCTGGATGATGCTGAGCCACCGGTTCAAGAAGGGCAGCTACAGCGTCCTGAACTGGATCATCGACACGAAGTACAACCCCAACACGAAGCCGCCCACCGCCATCTTGAACAAGATGATGCAAGCCGGCATTCAGCAGGGCTACAACTACTTTGTGGAGAACTTCGACGACATCATGGAGTTCATGTTCTCCCTGAAGGAGTTCAAGAAAAAGCCTGACGACCGGCTGCAAGAGCTGATCCGTCGTGACCGGCATCTGGTGTTCTCGGACTACATCCCGATTCCCAACAAGTCGATCCTGGTGGTGGAGAAGACCAACTTCTCGACCTATGTGGACGAGATCATCACGAACGCGGTCAACGCGATCCAGATGCTCGTCTCCATCGACCGGGACTACCACGACCAGTCGGTGCGCGGCAAGGAGAACCGAACCGCGAAGGCGATGACGCTGCTGTGGGACTTCTACCTGAAGTACTTCAGCGACAACGTCTCCTCCAAGCAAGGCCAGTTCCGCCGCCACATCTTTGGCTCTCGAACCAACTTCTCGTTCCGTGCCGTGATCACCTCGATCACGGGGCCGCACAACTACAACGAGATCGAGATCCCGTGGGGTGTGGGTCTGACGGTCTTCCGTGAGCACTTGCTCAACAAGCTCGCTCGCATGGGTCTATCCATGAACCAAGCGGTCGGCTTGCTGCACAAGCACATCGAGAAGTACAACCCGATGCTCGACGGGATCTTGAACGAGATCATCGCTGAGTTCCCGGGTGGTGCAGTTCCGCTGTTGCTCAACCGCAATCCGTCGCTGCTGCAAGGCTCGATCCTGGCGCTGCAATGCCGCACCATCAAGAAGGATCCGAAGGATCGCACGATTGGCCTGTCCATCCTCGTCGTCAAGCAACTCAATGCTGACTTCGACGGTGACGAAGTCAACTGCTCGCTCCTGCTGGACAACAAGATGGCCGCGGCCTGCTATCCCTTGGAGCCGAAGTTCTCGATCTACGGTATGGGCAAACCCCTGGCCGTCTCGGGCAACGTCTCCATCCCGCGTCCCAACATCAGCAGCATCAGCCGCTGGCTCTCTGCGTAAGGAGTCCCCATGGACGTTACGTCCGATCCCGACGATGGGATCAGTTCTCTCACGAGTGTCGAGGCCTGCAACGAGGTCGTCAAGGTCTCGGAGATCGTTGAGAAGTTCCTCTCGCGAAAGCTCGTTCAAGTGCAAAACACCATGGCCTTCGATCAGGAGCTTTTTCACGACATCCTTCTGAGCATCGAGATGGCCAAGGTCTGCGTGGGTTTCCCCGTCAGCAACGCCGTCACCATCGAGAAGCTCGCCCAGGACTTCGAATCCTGGAAGGTCATCCTGACCGAAGACATCGTGAACTTCCGACGCCACATCGAGCTCGCCATGCAAAAGGGGCTCAAGCGTCACAAAGAGCTGCTCAACCAGCCGTCGTAACAGCATAGGCAGGAGGGGCTCGCGCTCCTCCTGCTCTTGCGTCTGCTAATTTTTTCACCCTGACTGATTCTATGTCATATCGGAGTGAACCATGGAACTGCTGAACAAGCACAAACACGGCACGCCGAGAGGATCGATCTACATCGGAAGAGGATCGCCATTTGGTAATCCCTACCGCATCGGTGAGCACGGGACTCGTGAAGAAGTCATCGAAAAGTACAAGGGCTGGCTCACACGCAAACTCATCGACCATGATCCTGAAGTGACTCATGCGATGAAGAGCCTGAATGCTGACTCCAAGCTTCTGTGCTTTTGCCATCCCGCTCCCTGCCATGGTTCTGTGATCGACGCCACGTGGCAAGAGATCATGGACAACGGCAACGGAGACTTTGCCACCGGTCTGCGCAACTTCCGTAACAAACGGATTCAGTCGACAGAAGAAGAGTATCGACGCTACCTCGTTGAGAAACTCGTCTGTCGCGATGCCGATGTCACGGTTGATTTCCGTGAACAGATCCTCTCGCAACACACCATCCCTGAACGGTTTCGCTGCTGCAACGTCACACCCATCATGGTGAAGCTGCACACCGAGATCATGGCGCAGCAAGACTACGATCAAGCGATCGCGGATCTGGCCAAGCGCGAAGGCATGGTGCATCTGCCCAACCTCGACGGGATCACGCACATCAACGTCTACAGCAAAGGTCAAACCAAGCTCGGACGAGGACTCTCTAACTTCGCCCATACACCCTTTGATCATCCCAAAGATGGTCACTGCGAGAGTGTGGAAGGGTATTGGTATTACCTGAAGTCAGGACGTGAATTCCCGTACCTCAAAACCCTCTGGGGTAATGAAGCCAAACAAGAAGGCAAACGTTATCCCCGCGTGGAGTCTTCGGACTTCCTGGAAAACATCAAAGAAGCGATCACTTGCAAAATCCTGCAAACTCCGGAACTCCTCAAAGACTTCCGTGAAAGCACCTTGCCGTTTTCGCACTACTACTGGTACGGCTCCATCTTCAATCCCCGTGTCCTGGCCAAGGACGCAGACAAGTGGATGGTCGACCATCTTGAGGAACTGCGCAGCAGACTCAAACAGGAGTAGACCTTTTAAAACAAGCTTGGTCACATATACTCAACTTGAAGCAGTGTAGTGATCACTAGCTAACAAATTTTAAAGCAGAGGAAACTCTCATGATTCAAGTCATTCAGGCGGATGACCCGCGGGTGTTCGACTATTCGATCTTCCCGCAGCAGTCGCCGATGAACATGGTGTACATCCAGCAGAACTTGTCGCAGTTCTCGGATGCTCTGAGTGAAAGCGGGCGCGCTTTCATGGAGCACCATCGCGCCATCTACGAAGCCATCGACCACAGCGAGATTGCCCGCAAGGCACGTCGCGTCATGCGCTCAGTCAAAGGTCTCTTCACGCCTGACAGCATTGTTGCGCTGGAGACACTGGAAGACCTGCAAAACGCACAACTGCAAATGCAGCGGTACATGATGGCGATGCCGGACATCCGCAAGCTGTACTTCCGCAACAAGTGTGACGGCTTCCGTGACACGTACGTGGACATGGAACCCAACCGCATCGGTGACGATCACTACGACTACCGCAAGGTCATGAGCGGTCACGTTGAAGTCATGGACGACGGCAGCTGGTGCGCTCGCCAGTACTTTGACGAACTGCACGAAGGCGATCGAGCGCTCGACGCAGATGAGCGCATGCTCATCCGTAAGACTTGGGATGCCATGCGCCTGGCAATCCAACAAGGGCAAGATCCGACGAACATGTTCGGCGGAGATCTCGGCGTTTAACACCACTACCACCACCAAGAGGAATCCCTAACCATGAGTAATCCGGAACAAGCAGCCAAGATTACAGTGAAGTACACCTGCGCTTGTGACAAGTGCAGCACAGTGAATATCACGGATGACCGTGAGATGACGCTGGAATACTTCAACGCGCAATCGCTGTCGACCCCCGGTGAATTCTGGCGGGAGGACAAAGGCGGTGCGACGGTCTATCGGCAGCACGAGGAATCTCGTGAAGGCCGCTGTAATCGAGGTTGCTGAACGCATTGAGAGCAGACAGGGGTAACCTGTCTGCTCTCATGTCGTTCTTTTTCTCTTTTGCAGATTTTGTACAGGGGGTCTGATTCTATGAGAACGCCATTCAAGAGGACCCTACATGGCCGGAACTGTTGCTTTTCCCTGCCTGAGTGAAGACGCTTGGGTGACGAACACCGTGAAGGTGGCCGATCAGATGATGGCTCACTTCTTCACCTCCAACTACAGCCAAAGTTACATCTACGCTGGGTACGTGAGTTCTTTCCCGTACATCCTGGCGATCAACCATGGCAGCATCAGCTCGATCTGTTCGGAAACGAAGAACGCGCTGGTGAGCTACTTCAGCCGCTTCTTTCAGAACGTGGTCGTTGAAGTGCAAGAAGTTCCGAACGAAGATGAACCGAGCAAAGCGCAAATCTCGATTCTCGTGCAGTTCGTGGACTACGAAAACAAGCCGTACTCCGTGGGACAAATCCTGCGGGTGACGGGTTCCACGTTCGAGAAGGTCGCCGCCATCAACAACGGCTAGTAGGAGATAGACATGTCGCAAAACAACGCAGCGAATCCGGCGGCCGCAGCTCAACAGACTGTGGTGAACGCCCAACTCAAAGGCATCATGGAAGTCGTCGACGGTTCGTTCGACGCCCTGGTCGCCAACCAACCGCGTGCTCGCATTCCCGAGCCCGTGTTCGTGCACCACTTCCTGCCGTACTTCACCGGCAACGGCACGGGCAATCCCGAACGCAACCCGATGGCCGAATGGATCGGCGTCGCAGGTTCGGCCACTGCTCAGGTGGACGTGATCAACGAAGGCGGTGAAGTGCTCTTCACGGTACCTCCGATGATGGATTCGAACATCATCAACCTGAACCAAGTCGGCGGTCGTCGTCTGAACGACCTCATCGTCGACTACCAGCTCCACGGCGAAGGCCTGCCGGGCTCGGCTGCGCGTTTCTACGCCACTGAGATCCAGAAGAAGCTCCAGCAGATCGCCCCGGGTCATGCCGACGAGACGCAAGCCACCAAGCAATGGCGTCAGATCTTCACGCGCTACGACGTGAAGGCTCCGGGCGCTGAAGCTGAAGCCGCCGCCAAAGTCGAGGCCGAACCTGACGATCTGGTGTACTGATGCTGAACCGGCGCCACAAGCGCAAGTTGAAGAAAGTTCTAAAGTATCTCGTGCTCGGGGATGTACACCTCGGGCACGAGAGAAATAGAACTGTTGACGTCATCCGAAATCTTGACCATTATTTCGGCTGGTATACGGACAAGTCACCGTTCTGTCAACTTGACGCGATTTTCATCGCTGGTGACCTCTTTGACCACCTCTTGAACTTCTCCAGCACCGATGTGCACGAGATCCAGTTGTGGCTTTCCCGTCTGATGCGTTTTTGTTCACGACACAACATCGTGCTGCGTATCCTGGAAGGCACACCGAGTCACGACCGCAAGCAATCCAAGGTTGCTGACGTGGTCTACGACTTGCTCAAGTGTGAGCTGGACTTCCGCTACATCGACACGCTGCACGTGGAGCACATCGAGAGTCTGGATCTGAACGTGCTGTATGTCCCTGATGAATGGACCGCAGACACGGAGCTCACGCTCACCCAGGCCAAAGAGCTCATCAAAGAAGCGGGGCTGGAACAAGTGGACATTGCCATCATGCATGGTGCGTTCGCCTACCAGCTTCCCATGGCGCCCAACACGGTGCCCAAACACAACGAAGCCGAGTATCTGGGTCTCGTGGAGCGATTCATCCACATCGGACACGTGCACAACTTCTCCACCTTTGACCGCATCATCGCCGAAGGGTCGTTCGATCGACTCGCTCACGGTGAAGAAGAAGCCAAGGGTGCAGTGGTGGCCACGTTGTCTCCCGATGGGGATAGTTTTGACTTCATCGAGAACAAAGAAGCTCGTATCTTCAAAACCATTGAGCTGAAGAGCAAAGATCTGGAAAAGAGCATGGCGGAGATCAAGAAGATCCTCGCCAAGATCCCGGAGAACTCTTTTGTGCGCATCAAGAGCACGAAGGATCATCCGGTTTACCAGGCTTTCGACGAACTCAAGAGCTTTTGGCCGATGTACACGTTCTCCAAGTCAACGACCGAGGACGATCAGGACAGCTACCAGCTCATCAACAACGCCGTGGAACTGGACAGGGAATTCACTCCCATTCATATCCACCGCGACAACATCGTGAGCTTGCTCACCCAAGCCGTCCTCTCCAAACACAGCCTCAATCCGAGGCAGCGTGAGATACTGAATAACACATTGGAGTCCACCAATGCCGCCTGAGAGAATGCCCACCGGGGACAGTCTGGCCACCCGGACTATCTCCGGTTTCCCTTTGAGCATTGGTACTGGCCTGGCGATGGAGACGCTCTTTGCTCCTCGCCAGCAGCCTTACGATCCGTCGCGCAAAGTGCCGGATCAGGTCAACTTGACCGAGTACCAGGAATGCTGGATCAACCTCACGACGCTGTTCCGCAACATGATCGGCGCCGTCAACAAGGAGGTCTTCCTCACTTCCAGCGAGGGCGAGTTCAAGGACACGCTGCTCATGGAGATGGAAGTCATCGACAGCCTCTTCCAAAACGAAGGGGGTGCGCAATGCAAACCGCGTTACTACTTCTGCACGTACGACACGCTGACCAAGCGTACGCCGCAGGAGATCAAGTTCCGCGAAGACAAGACCGACGCCCAAAAGGCCGTGACGTTCAAGATGATGCGAGTCCTTGAACGCCTCATGAAGGAGACCGAAGCCGCCCAACGCCTGGACAGCGGCATCAAGCCCCCCCGCCGGGAGAACGCCCTGATTGTCACGCACATCGCGTACGACCTGGTGAGTTACCCTGCTTTCAACAAGTTGACCCTGCTGGAATCCCACACCGGCCGGATCAAGAACCGCAACCAATGGTACACCAAGTACCACACCGTGGGGACTGAAGACCTCTCGCACATGCCGTTCCTGCGCAAACTCCTCCTCGTCTTTGGTGATCGTGTTTTGATCGCCCCGAGTGAGTTCAAGTTGCGCTCGCAACTGCTGGAGATCGCCCACAAGCGCCAGTGGACCAACCTCACCAGTGAGGACAAGGTCATGCTAGACCTGAGCCTGGAGATCAAAGAACCCTTTGTTCTCAAGCTTCTCAAGTCGTTGTGAATAAGATATAGGAAATAAATTTTTAGAGCCACTGCAATTCCTATAGATACAGGTATGATCGCCTGTTAGTAGTGGCTAATAAGGAGAACTCCCGTGAGTACCGAGACCGAACAAACCTTCCAGTTCAAAGAGCTGGACAAATTCGCCATGTTCACCGACGCCCCCGGCGTCCAGAACCGTCGCAGCCGTCTGCAATGGAGCAGCTACCGCGGCAATCCGCGCATTGCCGTCTTCACCGGCGTGCCCGACGACACGAACAAGGGCGTCATCACGGCCCCGATGAATCCCGAAACGGCCATGATCCTGTTCGATCTGCTGGACGATTTGCGCCTCGGTGCTCCCGATCGCAAGTACAAGGTCGAGAACTACACGCTGCCCAAGGCCGAAGAGGGCGAGAAGCGCAGCAGCGAGAAGATCCACCTGTCCGACACCTGGATCGGCAAGGACAAGGAAGGCGTGCTGTGGATCTCGGTGCGTGCACCGAACCGTCCGACCATCGTCTTCAAGTTCACGGTCAGCGACTTCCACAAGCTGTTCAAGGGCAACGGCGAGCAGCTCACCGAAGCCGAAGCCAGCTGCCTGCAAGCCAAGGCCGTCGTCGAAAACCTGCGCGCCATCTTCCAGGTGCACTCGGCCGAACTGCGTCCGCCCTTCGATGCCGAAGCGGCCAAGGCACGTCGTGCCGGTGGCGGCGGTGGCTACGGTAACCGTGGCGGTGGTCAGCAGCGTTCCGGTGGTGGTAGCACCAACGCCTTCTCCGATCTGACGGACGACATTCCGTACTGATCCAGCGACAAAACACGACACCATCATGGCACGGGACTGACGAGGAGTCAGTCCCGTGCTTAACCGGTTCACGGCCACATATACTCTATGTGTAGAAGCGCTACGGAAGTGGCCTTCAAAGTCCGCGTTGACACCGAGGGGATATGCAAGCAACTGCGCACGTTCATGTTCCGAGTGCGACACCATACGTCAAGCTCGAACACGGAGAAGATAGCGTCACCTTCTCCATCTCTGTTTTCAGTCGAAAGAACTTCCAAGGAGAGTCTGAGGGAACTTTCGATCACATCAACCAGTACTGGGCACAACTCCCCGCAGCCCGCCAAAACAAGATCTTCGAAATCTACAAGGCCATCGAGCATGGCATGGACAACATCTACAAGCAACAAGACCTGACGGAATACCTGACGGATCGTGTTGCTGAGCTGATCGCGGCGCATGACCTGGACGCCGTGCAGTACTGGGTCCAAAACAAGTCCACCATCGTGATCCCTGGTGTTTTCGATGTGGACTACCAGCATTCCTTTGACAACAACACAAGCCGCGAGAAGACCTACACCCGTGGGGACTACGTCAAGCTGGTGTCGTTGTCGGTGTTGCTGCGCTGCATGATCCCGGTGTGGGGTACGTACATCTCCCACGTCCGTTCACTCACCGGCACGCTCTTCAAGGAAACGGCTGCGTTCAAGCTGCTCAACAAGTCCCCGATCGTTCACAGCGAAGCCATGCAAAAGCTGCGGACCTACGTCGAGAACATCGTCGGCGAGGACAAGTACAACCCGAACGTCGTTCACCAGGGCATCTCCTCCGAGGACTTCTGCTACTGGCTCACCGCCATGATCTGCATTCGCAGGTTGTGCGTGGGTAACGTCTACGGAGCCGAGCCGCGTGCTCACCTCGTGGCGTTCATCTACAAGTTCATCATGCGGCACATCCAGGGTGCGGAGACTTCCTCCGAAACCGCGGTGCGCGACAAGAAGAACGACGAGCAAGAAGCCAGCAGCTTCGGTGACAAGATCTCGGTGCTGGAGCGGTACAAGATCAAGTTCAATCTCTCGCCTGGCGAGATGGTCGAGCTTGAGATGACCATGCGCGACATGTGGGAAGCCGCGAACAAGATCACGAGTCGTATCGACCCGGACGTCTTTAGGCGGGCGATGGTCACGTCGCTGGAACTGGCCAACAAACGCTTGACGGACCCGCAGATCAACATCCTGCGCTGGGTTTTCAAGAGCGTCATCTCGCCGCGCGGCATGATGTACCTACCCAATCCCACGGTCGTGGCAGCGCTCGGTGCCTGCGAAGCGATCCTCTGGTCGCTCGGCTACAAGTACCCGGCCATCCTCGTGACGTGCTATCCCGAGGTGAGTGAGCGTCCGTCCGAGTTGCGTGTCTCGCACACCGACTCCAAGATGCAGATCCCGGCCGATCTCCAGGCGAAGCTCGCCTATCTCTATCCCTTCAGCCGTCAAGTGAAGGGCAAGAAGTCCGACAACAATGGTCAAGACGTCAAGGTGGTGAACCCCACTGCCAAGACCATCTCTGACCTCGCTGACAACCTGCGTATGTTCGCTTGGCGCCCCACGTGCCATGAAGACATGCTCATGGAAGTCTTTGGTGTGACCAACCGCCGTGCGCCCGTGCGTCCTGACATCAAGATCGAGATCACTCGTCTGGTGGTGGACATCGGTGAACGCCGCTGGACTTAAACCACATCTCCCCCCGTATTTACAGCACAAGGAATACCACAGTGTTTGAACAAGTCCTGCCGACTCAGGCTCAGCTTCAGATCACTCAACTGGACATCTTGGAAACTGGGACTTACAACCCCATGTATGCCAGGCCGTTTCAGATGAACGTCTCCGGCGATCGGTTGCAAGACATCACGGCGCGCGTCGAGAACTCGGGCGGTCAAGGTGTCAGTGCTTCGCTGCTTGGCGGTATTGCAGGTTCTATCCTGCGTCCGACCGAAGCCGCGCAGCATCAAGTGCCCATCCACATGGGTTGGGCTGAAAGGCGTTTGCGTTTCGTGATGTGGGTCGAGGCTCGCTCGCCCGCAGGCACGGTCTCCAACTACATCTTCCAAGGCTTCACGTCCTACGCGGGTGTCAGCCATGGTGGCGCCATCGACGAGAAGGAGATGGAGTTCTTCATCAACTCCTACATCCGCACCAATGGCGTCATGGTGCAGACCGATTACGGTACCGAGATGCGATACCAGGTGACCGAGTCCGCTCAGGTCATCAACGGCCAGATCGTGCGCAACTTGGAAAACCCCGAAGCCGACGTGTACGGTATGCGGCCGGGTGACATCTACACCGGCATCCAAAGCGGCTACCTGCAAAACGCCTACAGCGGTTACGGTCAAGGTTCGTTGTTGGACACGCGTGTGCAGCTGGGCGGCGACTCCGTCAACTCCAAGCGTGGCAACTGCCTGCCGAGCAACTACCTGGCCGGCATCGTCACCAACTACCGCACTGCGTCGGACCTCATCAGTTTCGGCCAAGGAACCGAGGACATCTACGGTCGTGCGCGTGAGCTCAGCTACGAGCCCTCGCCCAACGAGAACCCGTTCATCCGTCAGCTCTCGCATGTGCGGAGCATGCCCAACCAAACGCGCTTCACCTATTCCAACCTGCGCACCATCTCTCCCCACATCGACAGCGTGACCACGTTCCGCGTGCTCGGTCCGACGGCGCGTGCCACCATGCACCAAGCCGGTCAGACCGCGTACTGGCACGGTCGTGACCACGACACGATCTGGGCGAGCCTGCTGAGCAATGCGGTTCCTGCACTCATGACTGAGCTCATGATCGGCCGCATCGACTTCAGCTCCACCAACGACGCCATCGGCGGGGTCATCAACACCGCCATCGGCGACATCAGCGGCTTGTCCAACGTGGACATGTCCAGCAACATGAGGATGTTCATCCACCGTCTGCAGTCCGAGATCCTCTCTGATCTCGCCTACGACGGCCACATCTTCCATCTGCGCATGAGCTGCAACATCTACGGGGAGTCGACGATCGATCTGAAGCTGGACGCCAGTCCGCCGTCACGCTTCACCACGCCGTCCTTCAGCGATGGTCTTTTCGCGCCTGTGTTCACTTCGGAGGTCAACTCCTACAGTAGCATGGTCAACAACTTCGAAGTGCTCATGAACCAGCTGCCGGGTAACGCCGGCAACAAGGGCTTGAACACGGCCATCTGAAAGCAACAACATGAATTTGATCCAAGTCTACGAGCCCCTGTTGCAGTTCGCCGGCATGACCGCCGACGAGAAAGGGTACGTCTCGACCTTCGCGAAGGAACCGGTGATCATCGGCGGCAACCGCCTGGTGCTGCCCACGGTGTTCCAGCTGCGTGAGTGCATGGAGCGTGAGCGCATCGTCTTTCACCCGATGGCCGAGGACATTGTCCAAAGCGAATCGCCGGTTGTGAAGAAGCTGCGGCACAACATCGCCGTGCGCGTGAACCAAGCCATCGGCGTGCTGGGTCAAGCCCTCTTGAGCCTTGCGGCCTCGCCCGCGCTGCACAAGAAGCTCGACCCTCAGCAGTTGAAGCTGCTCACCTCCATCCGCGAAGTCGACCACAAGTCGGCGGAGAACTTCGGCATGGCGGCAGTGGCCAACATGAAGGAAGCGGCCGATCGGGCATTCGTGCACCTCTACCTCTGCCGGGGTGGCACGCACGAAGGCAAGAAGTACTCGCGCCTGGGCGTGGTGAGCTTCCCTTGCATCGCCAAGATCAAGGAAGGTGACTTCTACGCCAAGGCCCGGGTCAAGGACAAGGACACGTTCCTGGAGTTGCTGAACTACATGTTCCCCAACTGCGAGAACGACGACGCCTACAACGTCGGCTCCGATTCCCTGAAGGCGCCGTTCCTGCATGCGCTCATGCTCACCGCCGGTCAACTGGCTGCCCGCATCAACGAGCTGGTCGAGCTCTTCGAGGAGTACATCCCCTTCTCCGAAGACTTCACCAAGGAAGCGGTGATGTTCAACATGGACTGGTCGCCTGTGATCATGAACATGGAAGAACACACGCAGCTCATCAACAGCGTGCCGCCTCAGAGCAGCGCGGTGGTGCCGCCTGAACCCGAAGCGCCTGTGGTGACTGCCGCTGCGCCGATGGTGCCGGTGATGCATGATCGTCGTGCGCCAGCTCCCGTGGCCGCTCCTGCTCCTGTGATGGCGCCTGAAGTCGTGAAGACCAACGGCGGCCTGGACTTCAACTCGGTCCTGCGCAAGGCTCAAGCCACAGCCGTGGCCTCAGCCTATCCGGGCGGTGTTGTCGTGCCGCAAGGCATGATGATGGTTCCCGTGGGCGGCTTGCCTCCGGGTCTGATGCCGGCTGGTGTGCCGATGGGTTATCCGCAGCAAGGCATGATGCCTCAGGGCATGATGCCTCAAGTGCGTGTTCCGACCTGGGCTCAGCCCTCGCCGGACCAGGTGATGGTGCAGACGCCGCAAGGTCCCATGACGCAAGCCGTGGCCATGCAGTACGGTCTGCAAATCCTGGGCATCATCGGTCCCGTGAATCAAGGCGCTCCGCAAATGACGCCGAGTGGTTACGGCATGCATCCCGTGCCGGGTTGGGCACAAGGCCGTTGATGACGGCATAGACGGCATAGAGCCTGGGCCCCAAAGCCCAGGCTCTAGCCATCTCTTTTTTGAGGTGTCAGGGTTTGGTTTGGTAGATGTTTTTCAGCAGATCGATCTCGTCGAGCTTGGGCACCACCACCTGGCTGATGTCGCCGGTGAAGTCCGCGGGACTGAAGAGGTCGTTGACACGCATCACGGCGTAGTGGTAGCGCTTGTCAATCTTCAGGTCCAAAAGCAAACCGAAGAAGTCGCCCTGGTATTTCACGCATTGCGTGTTGGTGAGTTGGTTCACGACCACGCCATCCAGCGTGCGCAGGTAGGTCAAGTGGTCTTCGATGACCTGCATGAATCCCGCCGAGTAGTAGTCGTCCTCGACAGTGGGGGAAAGTGTATCGATGTCCATGGAACGGTTCCTAAATTGTTGCTGGCCACATATACTTTCTATGTAGACCCTGATCATCCGATTAGCCGGATGGTTGTAAAAGCCAATCTGAATTGAAGTAAAGAGAGATCCTTCAATGTCGCAAGTTAATGAACTTCGTCCGGAGTTTTGCGGTATTCATTCCGTGAACTTCTTCCCCGCAGGGGACTCCGGTAGCCGTGCCGTCATGTTCGGCGGCCATTTCTCTCAACGTCTGATCCTGGAGCACTCCACCCCGCAGCGCATTCAAACCGGTGTTGCCCAAGAGCTGGGCAAGTTCACGTTCGGCATCAAGATGCCCGAGAACGGCCGCATCATCAAGATCCTGCAACGCTATCCGGCGGGCGTGTCCATCGATTCGCTGGACTACAACCCCGAAACCCTGGTCATCTACGAGATCGACGAGACGCACGTCATCGACTGCTTCACGATCCCCAACTTCCAGAGCTTCCACCAGACTTTCGGCTACCGGCTCGTCTTCAAGGACGCGATGAGCCTGTTGCGACCCAATGCCTTCATCGGCAAGGGCACGGTCTTTGCTGACAGCCCTGGCGTCGGTGACAACCAGAACTACATGTTCGGTGTCGAGCTGGAAACTGCCTTCATGTCGCTGCCTGCGACCGCTGAGGACGGCATCATCATCTCGGAAGACGCGCTGCCGAAGCTGAAGTTCCACACCTTCGAAACCCGCAAGGTCAACTTCGGGGCCAACCAGTTCCCGCTGAACCTGTACGGGACGCTGGAACACTACAAGCCCTTCCCCGATATCGGTGAGCAAATCCGTGAAGACGGCCTGCTCATGATGTTCCGCTCCTACGACAGCGACCTGGCTCCTGTCGAGATGAGCATCTACGACACGATGGAGCCGGACTTCTACTTCGACACCGCCCTGTACACCAAGCCGGGCAAGGGTCGCATCGTGGACATCCAGGTCATCTCCAACAACAACCCCAACCGTCAGCTCCCCGAGCTCATGGCCACTCAGCTGCGCAAGTACGAGCGGGCCAAGGTGCGGTTCCACCAGGAGATTGTCGACACCGAGAAGGCGCTGCGTGCCGCGCACAAGAAGAAGTTCGGCACCAACAAGCTCTCGATCACGCCACGCTTTCACCGTCTGGTGGAAGAAAGCATGGCCATCGTCAACCATCCGCTTCCCGGAGACAAGCAACGCCACAGCCTACAACTGCTGGAGCGCAAAGAACCGCTGGACGAATTCCGCATCGAGTTCACGATCGAGTACGAGGTGATCCCAGGCATCGGCAACAAGATGACCGACACCCACGGCGGCAAGGGCGTGATCTGCAAGATCGAGAAGGCTGAAAACATGCCTGTCGACGCTGCAGGCAACCGCGCCGAGATCGTCATGGACCCTATCGCCACGCTCAACCGCATGAACGAGGGCCGAAGCTACGAGCACTTCCACAGCGGTGCCGCACGCGACGTCTCCGTTGAGGTGCGCCGCCAGCTCGGCGTGGGCAAGGGTATCTCGATGGAGCGACTGGAGCTCATGGATCCGGACTTGGTGATCAACGCACACCAGTTCCTCCTGCGCTACTACGATCTGATCTCGACCAAGCAGTACGAGTTCTTCCGGGATCTTCCCAAGGAGAAGAAGTACGAGCATGTCCTGAACGTCGTCAACGAAGGCATCTTCCCGTTCATCCCGGTGGACAACGACAAGGATCCGATCGAGATGGTCAAGAACGTGAACCGGGTGTTCAATCCGGTCTACGGTCCCGTGTCCTATGTCGGTAACTCCGGCGTGAGGCACACGACTGTCGAGAGGAGTCGCATTGCGCCGATGTACTTCATGCTGCTGGACAAGACTGCCACGGAATGGTCTTCGACCGCGACGGGCAAGCTCCAGCACTTCGGTGTGCTCACGACGATGACCAAGTCGGAGAAGTTCTCGCTACCCTTCCGCAACAACCCGACGCGCACCATCGGCGAGTCGGAAGCACGGATCTACGATGCGGTGACGGAACCCTACGTCGTCGCTGAGCTGCTGGATCGTTCCAACAATCCTGCGGCTCAGAAAAACATCGTCTGGAACCTGCTCAACGCGTTGCAGCCGGGCAACATCGACAACATCGTCGATCGCAACTTCATTCCGTACGGCAATTCGCGCTCCCTCCAGAACGTCAAACACATCTTCAACTGCGCGGGGTTCACCACTAGCTGGACCCCTGAGAAGCTCAAGTAAAGCGGAAACCCAACCCATGCTCAAACTCCATGTGCGGGACCTCGTCCCGCTGGATCCGCAAGAAGTGGCAACCCGGCTGCTTCACGAGGAGGAGATCTACCTCACCTTTGATGACGGTGAGGAGATCAAAACCAACGGGCGTCGGACGTTCTACTCGTCGTATGCGTGGGAGTTTCATCGGCAGTACCCCGGGGTGCCGCTGACGAAGTCCCACCATGTCGACTTTGTGCTGGGTGGCAAGCCACTCAACGCGTCCACGCACATCCAGCTGCTGGAGAACATCAGCAAGGATGTGATCTTTGTGCACCAGCTGTTCTTGCCGGAGCAAAAGGAAAACGTTCTCTCGCTGATCTATTCGGCCACGAACCGCATCCACAACGAAGTCACGCAGTTCGCCGAAGGGCACGTGACAACGATCGACCTGTTGGACTTCATCGAAGTCGTGGATCATCCTGCCATCAAGGCGGCGATTGCAGAGCTGCCCAAGAACGTCCATTCCAAGGACCCGGCCATCTCTCGCGTCTACGACAACGTCCTGAAGATCATCCAAACCCATGCGGACTTCGCCCAGAACAATCTGGCGCGGGCTGTGCGGGCCAAGATCGTCAACAACAACCAGGTCTTGCAGTGCGTGGCGTTCCGGGGTTTCCCCTCGGAAGTGGACGGCAAAGTGCTCAACGAGCCGATCCTGTCGAACTTCACGGTCGGCAACGTTCGGCTCTACGACTACGTGGCTGAGTCCCGTTCGGCGGCAAAGTCGCACTACTTTGCTGAAGCACCGCTGGAAAAGGCCGAGTACTTCTCACGCCGACTGCAGTTGCTCACGATGGTGATCGAGCGGATCCATTACAAGGATTGCGGTTCGCAGCGCTACGTGAACTGGATCATGCGTCCGCCCGAGCTCGACGACACGGGCAAGGTCTTGTACCCTGGTGACCTGAAGTTCATGGTCGGCAAGTACTACTTGGGTGAGGACGACACGACGCTCAAGGAGATCAAGGGCGACGAGACGTACCTCTACAACAAGATGATCCGCATGCGCTCGGTGCTCATGTGCGAAGATCCGGACCCGCATGCAATCTGCTCCACGTGCTTTGGCGCTCTCTCGCAGAACGTCAGCAAGTATGTGAACATCGGTCACCTCTGCGCGGCCACGATGACCCAGCAGACCTCGCAGTCGGTGCTCTCGACCAAGCACTTGGACTCCTCCAGTCGCTCCACCGACATCGTCTTGAACGAGTTCACGAGCCGCTACTTCACAACCACGCCCTCCAAGAGTGCCTACCTGGTGCGCAAGGAGTTCCGCAACAAGGACGTCAAGTTCATCATCAACCGAGACCAAGCAGTCGGTCTCGCAGACGTGATGGCCCTGGAAAACCTGGACAGCCTCTCGCTCACCCGCATCAGCTCGATCGCCGAGATCGACTTCCAGTTCACGGAGAAGGACGGTGGAGAAATTCACACCATCCCCGTGCGTCTGGAGCAGGACAAGCGCAAGGCCGTCTTCACGATGGAGTTCCTGAAGCACCTCAAGCGCAACCGCTGGCAGACCGACAACCGCGGCAATTTCGTGTTCGACCTGAAGGACTGGAACTTCAACGTTCCGCCCCTGATGCTCCCGGACATGGAGTACAGCTTCTCGGATCACTCCGAGGAGATCGCCTCGATGATCGAGTCCTCGGTGGAAAACATCACCGAGCGCTCCAAGCCCAACTCTCCCGCAACGACCTTGCAGGAGCTTTTCGCCAAGGTCAACGGCAAGCTGAGCGTTAACGTCGCGTTGCTTGAAGTGATTCTGGCCGCGGTGATGATCCCTGAGCAAGGTTCCTACGGAATCGGGCGCGGGAATCCCAACGCGGTGCTGGGCGTGGCAGGGCAACTCATTAAGAATCGGTCGCTGTCCAATGCGTACGCGTTCCAAGATCAGCTGGAAACCATTCTCGCTCCGAAGAACTTCTTCGTCGAGGGTCGTCCCGACTCGGTCTTTGACGTGTTCATCGCCCCGGACCTGGTCGTGGCTTACCAAGAGCAGCGCAAGCAGCTGAAAAGTTAAGTAAGGAGGGGAGGGTTAACCTCCTCTCCTCCTGAATACCACTTCTCTTTTATGACGGCTGTCCATTTTGACCCCATGTGCCGGATAGACATCTATTCGCACTTCTTCACGATCACCAAATACACGCCCCGCATTGCGGGCATCGTTTACAAGTTCTCCTGGAAGTACACCCAATCCGACTTCTCCCGTGGCAATGGTCGCGGTGGTCCGGTCGAGAAAGTACCCGGCAGAACTTACGGTGTTTACAACAAGTTCCTGATGGAGTTCCGGTTTCACATCGGACAACTCAAGGAAATGATGGAGCTCTTCTCTCGGGAGATGATCGAGCCCCATCTGTACGAATGGCATGTGCACGAGCTCTATGAGCCCGCCACGATGGCAGTCTTGCCCAACGAAGCGTACAACCCGTACGACTACCAGTTGCGTGCGATCGACTTCATCTTGGCGCCCGATGAGGAAGGAGATCTTCGGACTCGCTTCATCGCCATGCCCACGGGAACAGGCAAATCCCTGACCGCTGTAAGGTCTACTACCGATGAGCGCTGCCGCACCCGCACGCTCATCTGCATGCAAGCCAAGTACCTGAAGAAGTGGCCCCGTGACGTCACGGAGTACACAACTGTCAGTGGTAAGCGCGTGGTGGTCCTGAAGGGTTCCAAGGAAATCCGCGCTGTCATCAGCATTGCGCGTGATGGTGACGTGCCTTACGACTACATCCTGGTCTCCATGACCACGATGCTCAACTACATCAAGGACTTCGAGGACAACCCGGAGTTGTGCCTGGAGATGTATGGACTGCATCCCCAGAAGTTCTGCGAACTCCTAGGAATCGGCCAAGTCATCGTGGACGAAGCACATGAGAACCTGCACGGCGTGTACCGCCTGATGGTTTATACGCATGTGCCTAAATTCATTGGCCTGTCTGGCAGCCTCTTGCACTTGGATCCCTTCATCGAACGCATGCAACACATGATGTTCCCGAAGGAGATGCGGTTCAACGAGATCAAGATGAAGAAGTACATTCAGGCGTACGCAATCGCGTACTCCTTCAATGACTTCGAGGGATCGAAGATCCGTACCCAGGAGTATGGCTCCAGCACCTACTCACAAACCGCATTCGAGCAATCGATCCTGAAAAAGAAAGATCTCCTCCAGAAGTACATGGAGATGATCGACTACAACGTAGAGTTCGCTTACCTGAGGGACTATCAACCTGGGGACAAGCTGGTCATTTACGCGGGTCGCATCGAGATGTGCACGGCAATCGCCGCGTACTTCAAGAAACGCTATCCCAAGCTCGACGTGCGCCGCTACGCAGACGGTGACCCGTACGAGAACCTCCTGGATGCCGACATCCGGGTGACGACCATCCTCTCCGGCGGCACGGCTCACGACATCCCGAACCTTCGCGTGGTGATCATGACCAATGCCATCCAGTCGGCTCAGGCCAACATCCAGGTGCTCGGGCGCCTGCGTGAACTCAAAGACCGAGATGTCAAGTTCGTCTACCTCTACTGCGAACAGGTCAAACGCCACGTGGACTACCACCACCAGCGCAAAGATCTGTTCAAAGAACGGGTGGCAGGCATCAAAGACTACCGTTGTCCAGTCCTTGTGTAACTGCTAGGCCAGAGTGAGGAGGGGTGATCCCCTCCTCACTCTGTGCTGTGCTTGTCTTTTTTTGACCATACATACATTACTTGAGGCCGTGGATAACTCGAACAAAATACAGTACTTGCAGTGTTCTCCCTGAAATTCCGTGACTGCCATAGAGGAGCAAACCGTGGCAACAAGTCCGCAGCATGTGGGTTACGAGATTGATTACGACAAAGTCAATGAACTTGAAAAGTGGGTAGATGGCTGCCTACAGAAAGCTTACCGGCCTAGAGACAAAATCATCGAGACTTACGTCTATGCGAAAACAGGGTGTTACTTAAACCAGCAAGAGCAAGAAGTGTTTCGAATCCGCTACATCAACAGAGGCTGGCATGTGGTGACAGTTTCCTGCGTGAAGTCCATGTGCGGACCTCCCAAAGACGACTCAACGTACGAAGACGGCTACGACATATACGTGTCCTTGTCGTACGACCGAGATACATTCGTTCGACCCAATCGGTACTAAAGGAGACCAATGTGACCGAAAGTGATTCCGTTCAAGAAGATTTCAGCAACCCCAACAACGTCGTGCAGCAACATGGTTACGCCCTGCACGTCATGATGGGGATGACGCGACGCTACTTCAGTGCGCTTCTCCAACTCAATGAGTCCACGGACTTCAAGGATCCTGCCACCATCATGTTCATGGAGCGCATGGGTGGGATCGATCACATCTACTCGTTCATCCGCATTGCCGAGCAGATCGATCTGGACAAGTTCTACCCTGATCTGATCGAGAAGGTGCGGGCTCTCATCAAGAAGCTCCAAGAGCAAGGCATCGTGCAGAACAAAGCAGCTCCGGCTGCGGACTTCTTCATGACGCCGGGCAAGACTCATATCGAAGACTGGGCACACGAATGTCACTACAACGACGCGGACAACGTCCGCTACGCGAAGTGGTGGTTTGTTCAGGTCGGCATGCCGGCCACGATGGCCCTGTACTTTGCCAAGGTGATGAAGCCGTTTCACCTGTATACGACTTACCAAGGCAAGCGTTTTCGCGTGACCGGATGCTCTCGCCTGGGAGATGTGTGGTTGCGGGCCGATCACAGCAAGGCCGAAGGCTACGACCATCGCATCTATGTCGACGACTGCTCAGATTGGAGTGACACCCCATGATCCATTCCAGTATGTTGCTGCTGCTCATGAACGGTTGCCAGATCCGCTGTGAGCCCATTGTCGTGCACGGCAGTGTTTTGCATCGCGGCATGACGCTGGAGTATCGGTTCACCAAGGAGACGTTTGATCACCTGATCGATCGTCCCAAGGAGATGAGTTTCTTCATCGCGGAGAAGCTCTCGGACAAGATTCTGCCGATGCTTGAAGTCTGCCAGCAGTCCAGGATCGTTGATCGTCCCGAGCGTGTGGATCAATCCGTGGCTCAATTGAGCACCGCGATGCTCTCCGTCATCTCTGGGATCATCATCGATTACCGCAAGGTCATCAATGAGCTTGAGAGTTGTGTGACGGCTAACCAGGCATATTTCGGAAAGTTCTTGGTCCGAATGCCGGACCCCAACGCCGTTCACATGAGTCTCACGTTCCAACTCATCGTCAACAGTCACGAACTTCACATCAAAGGTGAACTCTCAGCGCACGACGAAGCCGAGTACATCAGCTTCAACGTGATCAACGAACGCGTAGCAATTCGTTACTGAGCGAGGAGACAGCATAAACCCCCAGGAGACTCCTTCACGGGAGCTCCTGGGGGAATGTGCCATTCTCTTCTCTTCAAGGGAACTTTTTTTGTCATCAAGAAGGCTTACCTTGCGCCGCAGCACCCAGTGCTTTCTCAATGTCGCGGATGTCATTGCCCTTCTTGGTGATCCATCGCTCTGCTTTCTCGAACATCATTGCGACGATGTCAGTAGGCAGTTCCAGAAATTCCACGAAGGTGAGTCCGAAGTACTCACGGACGTTGAGTTGATGGTAGCGGTCCATCAAGTCATCCAGCCTTGAGTCCTGGTTGATGTCCTCCGCATCGTGGAACGCCACAGATGCCAAAGGGCGGTAACCTTGGGGACTCAAATGGTTGTAGATGCCAAACCGGGTCTCAAAGAGATCCTGCATGGCAATTTTCATGTCGACAGACTCATCGACTTTCGGCAGTCTACCCAGCGACTCAGAAACGAAGTCATCCCCGTCGATGTAAGCAAGTCTATCTTGCTCCCATGCGAAGCGGATGTCTCCGATTCTTATCGTGTCGCGATTCTTTCGAGTCTCTGGGTAATCAATCCGAAAAAAACTTGTGCCACATCCAGAGGAATGATGTTCGTGTGATGCGGGAACTTGTCGTTGCCGGTGTGGTCGGTGCCGCACTGCGGACACTTGAACACCGGGATACCGATCACGCTCGTCGTGGAGGTGGAGATGTAGTTCACGACTTCCAGCAGGAAGCGGTCACGGATCTCGTCGTCGGCGGTGAGCAGAGCGAGCATCTCGTCGACCGACTCGCGGTCATCGGTGATGTTGCCCTGGAATTCGATCGACTCGATCCAGTGTGCGTACTGGCGCAGCGCCGAAGCCTGGCCTTGCAGCGTGATGGTGTTGTTGCGTTCGTTGGTCGACGCATCGATGCCGAGTGCACGGTCGACGTTCTCGACGATGCCATTGATCCACTGGTGACCAGAGGAGATGTACTCGGTGATCGAGGGCGAACGCAGCGTGAAGGACACTTCATTCTGCTTGCCTTCGTTGACCGTGATGCGCTTGTGCTGCAGGCGAGCGAGCTCTTCCTTGTAGCGCTTGATCTCGGCCAGCGTCTTGAGCTTGGGCTGGCGCGAAGACATGTGCGTCTTCTGCCATTCCGTCAGCGTCTTCATGTTGGTCCACTGAAGCTTCATGACGTTCAGCGTTTCCTTGAGCACGAAGTTGCACTTCTCGGGATTGCTGATGCAGGCACGCTCGTAGAGGAAGCCGCGCGGATACATCGTGCAGACGAAACCCCACAGCAGGCTCGGAATGTCCTGGCAGACCACATGGTCACGCAGGTTTTCCTTGTTGACGTCTTCGGTCTTGGTCGTCAGGTTGTAGACGTGGTCCAGAGCGAAGTCGACCAGGCGGTCGATGGTGAACGCCGTCATGTTGGAGTACATGAGGCCGTAGGAGGAGCGACCGAACTTGATCTTGTCGGCCATCATCGAGCGGTTGAGCTCGACGATCTCGGCTTCTGTGGGCGGCTTGAACGTCACCCAGATGCCCGAATGCCACAGAGGCGCCTGAAACACCGTGCCGTGACCCAGGTGAGAGACCAGACGCAGCAGGGCGCGCTCACCCTTGATGTTCTGACCTTGGACTTCCTGGAACTGCGGCACCGAGCCGATCAGCGGACGACCACTGACTTGGTTGTTCTGGCGGAATTCGGAATCGGGCTCGGACATGGCAGCCACCAGAACTTCGTTCATGGTGTTGTAGTCCATGCCTTCACCCAGCACAGCCGACCAGCGACGAGCGTCAGGACTGTCGGTGAGCTTGATGTTGGGCGTGTGATCGATCGCTCGCACGGCCTTGCTGTCCAGGTCGCTGGGCAGGGCAAGTTGTTCGCCGCTGTCGCGCATCTCGGGCATGTTGACCGAGAAGTCCTGGATGGCGTTGGTCTCGGCCACGACGACGACAGGTTCAGCAGCAGCCGGAGGCGGCACTTCACCGGACGGCGCAGGAGCAGCGTCAGGCGTCTCGTCCAGGATCAGCGGAGGAACTTCTTCACCGGGCGGAGCCTTGTTCAGGGAGGGGTCTTCAGTGCTCATTGGGCTTGTCTTCCTTCACTTCGACGTCGGTGATGACGTTCGGGTCTTGTTCGGGCGTGAGCTGTGCGGCTTCTTCGTCGGCCAGCAGCTTGTTGCGAGCACGCAGCGTGAAGTCGGTGATGGTTTCCATCGCCGGGAAGACCAGCGCACGGAACTGCTCGTAGAGCAGCGTGTATTCCTGACCGCAACCCAGGTAGATGGTGAGCAGGCTCGCGTCGTGAACCTTGCCGCTGTACTGCTTGTGGCGGTCCTTGATGGCCACCAACGTGTCGCTGAAACGCAGCAGGTCGTCGGAGAGCGTCTGGATCGCAAGCGACAGCTCGGTGGTGTTGGTGAGCCGAGCGACGCGAATCGCAGCGACCGATTGGTTGACCTCGGTGCCGACGTTGATGATGCCCTGGGCGATCTCGTTGTACAGACCGTCCAAGCGACCCCAGTCCTGCAGACTCTGGCCATCGGGTTCCGGAACGTCGATGCCTTGCAGGACGAGATTTGCATGACCGCGCGCCATGAGACGATCGAGCAAAGGCGCTTCGGTGCAGCTCCCCTGGCGCACCTCGACGGGAGGAGTCGGTGTCGACTTGTTGTTCACGTGGAAATCTCCAAAATGGATGGCGTTTTATGTGTCAAGCGTGCCACGCACTCTTGCTATACAATCCGTGTGTGACAAGGGTTTTTTCACCTAACATATATTAGGGAAAACGTCTCCAACTCTGCTGATCGTATAGATACTTGTCTTGAAGGACAACACCAAATGGACGAACTTTTGCAGTCTTTCGTGAGCACGTACTTCACGGAAGAACTTCAGCAGGAGATTCGCAGGAGCTTCTCGCTCTTCGATTTCTTCGAATACGACCAAGCCTACGCAGGATTCCTCGACATCATCATGAATGAGTCGAACCTGGGTGGTGACGCGATGCGCGATCTCTTCATCGAGGAGCTGCATCGCAAATGCAACTTCGTGCTGGATCAGCACGAGCTCGAACTCTCGGAGGAAACCACCATCCCCGAGAAGAACGAGTTCATGCAAGCGCTCGCACAGCTGCAGCACCTGGAAGACTACACCGGGGTGATCCGCACGCTGGAGAACATGGAGCAAGACGAGATGCAGTTCGCACAGATTGTGTCCGAACTCTCGACGCTCAATGAAACCCAGGTGCTTTCTCTGGTTGTGAACTTCAACCCGCGTGTCCTCAAGATCTTGAAGGAGTTCATCTACTCCAAGGAGAGCGAGACGCCGGCTGAACCCAACGCCAAGTTGATCGCCAACCTGCGCATGTTCGATGCGGTGTTCGGCCAGAACCACATCGGCTACCACCTCATGCGCGCCGAGGTGCGTTTGAACGAACGCTTCGAGTCCTACCTGAGCTACGTCAAAGACGAACTCGTGGTGGAAGACGACGAGCAGTGCGCCCTCAACATCCTCTCGCTCATCTACCTGTCCAACGACGGGTTCAATTCGCCTCTGACGGTGTACCGCAAGTACAGCCATCATCTGCTCCAGAATCTGGACCGCGTCTCTCGTGTCGAAGTGAAGCTGCTGAACCTGCTCGGCCGCATGAACGAGCGCAAGCAGGCGGAGGACGAGAAAGCTCGACTCACCAACACCAACGTTGAGGTGTCTACATGAAGAAGCTGGATTACCTCAAGCTCTTTTTCCAGCACAGGCTCTTCACCAAGAAGGCCATGCTGATCACGATGTTCAGCGTGACACGGACAGACTCGGGCAATCAGTCACCGTACCTGTACAAACTCGTGCCGCAACCCTGGGGCTATTCGTACTACGACGAGAAGATGGAGCTGCAGAAAATCGACGACTCCGTCGCCAATCAACCGCTCTTCACTTTCAAGGACCGGATCAACATTGATCCTTCCTGGATCGAGAACCTCTCCGAGGCGATCGAGACGAGCGTGGGCAACCTGCTCTTCAATCACTTCTGCGTGGTGACTGGCTTCGGCTCGAAGTTCCCCTACGTGCAAGGTCGCACCTCGGTCTCCAAGCTCGAAGACAAGATCGCCGAGCGGCTGCGCGACACGCCTGCCACGGATGCTGAACGCTCCACCGAGTACTTCTACTGTGACGAGTACCTGCGTTTCGTCGATGCGCTGGAGGACTTCAAGTCCCTCTCGCAACTCGCCGCCTGGTCCGCCACTCGCAAAGCTGTCCTTCCTCCCAAGGGTCTGGACGCTTTCAAGAAAGAACTGCTTGCCAAGTACAAAGGCAAACTCGACGATCCGGTGGAGATCGCCAAGTTCGAAAAGGAGCTCCTCGCTTTCGATGCGGAGTACCTCAAGGACGATCCGGCGTTTGGCACCTTCCTCTCGGGCAAGATCACCAACACTGCTCGCAAGAAGCTCTTCCTCACGATGGGCAATGAGCAAGGGTTTGGTGATCCGCTGCGTGCCAACCCCGTGACCAACTCACTGCATGAGGGTTGGCCCACGGACGCCAAGCAATTCACTGCGATGATGAACGGTCTGCGGGTGGGTTCTTTTGCTCGCGGCTCTGAAACCATCAAGGGTGGTGTGTCGGCGAAGTACCTGCTGCGCGCTGCCAACAATTTCAAAATCGACGACACCGACTGCGGAACTCAGTTCGGCATTCCTCGCGTCTACAACCACGACAACGCCGAGCAATTGGCCAAGCGTTCGGTCATCGAAAACGGTCGAAGCGTGCTGGTGGAAAATGCCGAGCAAGCGGGGAATTATCTGGGAAAACAGCTGCGGGTTCGCAGTCCCATGTATTGCAAATTGCCTGGTGACGTCATCTGTAAGGTGTGCGCCGGCAATCGTCTTGCACAGTACCCAACCGGTCTCACCATCCCGCTCACCGAGATTTCAGCGATGATTCTCGCAGCGTCGATGAAGAGCATGCACACGTCAGGCACAAGCACCGCCAAGCTTGACATTCAAAAGAGCATTTCTTGAGATAAAAGGTCTAGCCATGAGCTACGAAGGCAATAATCAACAAGGCCCGTACAACGGGCAACAAGAAGGTCAGGGCAACTCTGACGGCTGGGGCGCTCGTGGTCACGATCATGGCGGCTCCGGCAACGGCGGCTACCAACAAAACCGTGGCGGTGGTGGTTACGGCGGTGGCCAAGGTGGCGGTGGCTACCAACCACGTCAAGGCGGCTACCAAGGTGGTGGCGGTGGTGGCGGTCAAGGTGGCTTCCAGCGCGGCAACTTCCAAAAGGGCGGCGGTGGCGGCTTCAACAAGGGCGGCTTCCAACGCAAGGAAGATCCGCCCTCTGACGAGCTGTACATGACTTACGTGGGCACGGGCAACGACAACCCGCCCCCGCACGTCATCGACCAGATCAACCAGATCGCCAAGGACCTGGAGACGCGCGGCTACACGCTGCGCACTGGCGGCATGAAAGGCTGCGAGGACGTCTTCGAGAAGGCGGTGGCCGCACGCGTGGAAGTGCACCTGCCCTGGCGCAACTTCGACAACAAGGACAGCAAGTTCACCTGGACGCCGGAGAACGCCAAGCTCATCGCTGCGCGCTTCCAACCTGGCTACGAGGGCCTCAAGCCCGTCATCCAGACCTTCCTGGCCAAGAACGTTCGCATGATCATGGGCGACAAGCTCAAGAGCCCCGCGCTCTTCATGGTCACGTGGTCCGAAGACGGTGCCGAGACGGCCCGGGAGAAGACGATCAAAACTGGCAATGCCGGTCACGCCATCCTCGTGGCTGCTGAGCTGAAGATTCCGGTCTTCAACCTCGGCAAGCAAGGTGCGATGGAGCGACTGTTCGCCTACCTCGACCAGAACAAGCCCCGTGAGCAGGTCCAACAGCAGCAGTCGCATCAGCCGCCGCAGCAGGATCACTCCTCGGATTACTGATCCTCTCTTCGAGCCCTCTCATGTCTTCCAAGAACAAGCGTCAATTTCAATCCAAGCCGGCTCAAGTCGGCCAGGGTGCACAAGCACAAGGAACCCCCATGGCAATCCAAGATGACCAAAAAGATCCGAACGCAGCTGCAGGCGCTGCTCAAGAAGGTTCGCAAGAATCTGCTGGCTCTCCCGTTCTGAGCGGCGCTGCTGAAGCCGTCGTCGAGACCACTCGCGAAAGCCTGCTGGACGGCGACGCTGAAGGCGCACCCGCTCCTGGCGATGCCGGCACCGACGAGCAGCAGCAAGGTGGCACCGGTGACACGGGCGACGTCAAGGAACCCAAGCCCGAAGACACTGCCACGTTCCAGAACGGCGCCGGCGAGACGGCCACGATCGTTTCGCTGAGCAACGCCTCGGTCACGCAGATCCCGCCGCCGCCCACGCAACCCAACTCCACGGCTCCTGGCGTCATCGACGCTGGCGTGCAGGACAAGACCGCGGCCAAGCCCTCGGAAATCCCGCCGCCCCCGATGACCTCCGCCGCCAAGACCGACCAGGTCCCGCCGCCGCCCACCGTGGCCAAGGCTCCGGTGGCTGCTGTCGCCAAGACCGAGGTGGCTGAAGAGCCCACCGAGTTCGCCAAGTTCATGGCCAAGATCGAGGCCACCGGCACGCCCGCACAAAAGGCGCTGGTCGGCAACCTCGCTCAATACCTGAACAACATGAAGAAGGGTCGTCCGATGACTCCGGTCACCGGCGCCGCTCAGAACCACTTTCTGTGGAACACCCTGTTCCAAGTGGTCGAGAAGGCCGTCGCCGAAGACTTCCGCACCCAGTGGAACATCGTGCTGGCCTGGTTCGAAGAGCACAAGAACGACGCCTTCGGCCCGCGCCACGTCTTCCGCTTCGCCGAAGCCTGGACGCGTGACCCGGATCACCTGGCCGCCATGCAGCGCCTGATCAACCTGATCCACCTGACCAGCAACCGCGCCGAGCGCGAAGACAACCTCAAGCGCGTCGACCTCGGCCGCACCCTGGCGCACCCCTTCAGCGAAGAAGGCCGTTCGCGCGTCATGGGCTTCTACAACAAGTAAGCCACATCGGCCAACAGCACAAAGGCTCCCGAGGACCATCTAGGTCTTCGGGGCCTTTTGTCACCGTCTAGGAGGAATCAATGCCGAATGCAAAAGTGAAGAAGTGGGCCAAGGATGCTGGTGTCTCCGTGGAGAAGGCGGAGCTCGCCTGGCAGCAGGCCGTCACTTCGGCCGACATCAAATTGAAGGCTAAACAGTTCACGTCCAAGGACGCGCACTACTGGGCCTACGTCGACGTCTCCACTCGCAAGAAGTTGGGTCTGGAAACCAAGACCCGCGAGAAAGAGATCAAAGACAAGAAGGCTGCAAAAAAGAAGAAGTAGCCAGCGTAAAAGATTTCAGTCACATATACTTAGCTTGATGTTATCCCTAGCGGATGACTTTAAGAGTAGGTGTACAGAGACATTCATCTACTCTTCCAAGTAACCAATATGTCTCTCCCTGAAGCAACTCTAGGAGAAACACCATGCTTCGCAATTTCATTGCTACCCTGATCCTGACCATCACTTCGGTCTCGGCTTTCGCCAATGGCTACTGCAATGGCAAGCCGACGTACCAAGAGCGTCAAGCTTGCCTGCGTGCAGCCAGCACGGACATGTTCGAGCCGCTTGCCCGTCAAGCCATCGATCGCATGAACCAGAACATCGCCACCCTCAAGCGTGACCTCCCGGCCACGCCTGCTCGTGCGGCGTTCTTCAAGCAACTCGACGCCAAGCGCCAGAACATCGATGCCCAGTGCAAAACCAACGAATGCGTGGCCCGCAGCGTTGGTGGCCTGAACAACGAGATGGTCGCTTTCTACAACGCCAACAAGAAGTAAGCCATGCGTGACCTCATCGTCCTGCTGGTGAACTACCTGCATTCTCCGGCCGATGAAAAGCCGGAAGTGCTGGCCAAAGCGCGCACCCTGATCGCCACCCGCTATCCTGAACTCATCAAAGCGCCTGCCGAGGAATTGGAAGGCGACAAGAAGTTCACGTTCTGGTGGCGTGACGGGACACGCTCGGTTCTGCTTGGTCCTACTGCCGATGCAGCCTTCACCCGAGCCGGTTACGGTGCGGGAGCGAAAGCTGCGGTGGACTGGTACGACTACGGTGATGTGGATACTCACAAGTGGGTGTCCGAGACGAAATCGTGGATCCGCAAGGAGCCCATCATCTCCGCCTGAAAAGGGGACCTCCCAAGGTTCTCTTTTTTTGTGTTCCCCCCAAGAAGAAAGTCAACATGCAATTCCTGTTCAATCTCTTTTCCAAGCTCTTCGCTGCTCCGATCCAGCGTCTGATCGACTCTGCGCTGATGCAAGACCAAACCAACCGCACGGAGCGCGCCGTGGCGGCGAATCTGTCGCGTCTGAGCGGTTTCATCAACGCACCGGTCATCTGCTTCGATATCGACATCGGCAATCCCGTCGTGGGCATGGGTCTGCGCATTGGCTACGACGGCGCCAACAAGGTGCAGCGTTTGATCGTCAGGGACTACCTCACCGGTCGAGAGACGATGGTGCGCTGGAAGATCTATCCCTACAACCGTCCTCTGCTGGCCGCTGCGTTCGATCTCGACAAGAAGGCGCTCATGCCACTCATGTGGCAAGATCATGAAGCGATCTACTATCGCGAATTCAACCCGTCCAAGGAGCCGCTGCTCACCTACGAAGCCGGCATGGAAGTGCTCATCGAGAACAAGTTCTTTGCTGCCGTGGACGCCCACTACCTCACGCTGCAAGCCATCAGCAATGTGAGCCAGCTCACCGATCCGCTGGCGTTGCAAGATGCGATGACCGACCCCACGGCTGCTGGCATCATCCAGGACGCCAAAGACGGCGTTTACGGCCGCAAATCCTGATATAAGGTGGGAGACCCCTAACCGGGTCTTCTTCTCCTCAGAGGACTGTTGAGAGATAGGCTGGTCGGTCTCCCTATCCTCACCCCCTGTTCACGCCACCTCCCTCACCGGAGGTGGCTCTTTTTTTTTGCCTTGTGATTAGATTAGACGCCACCGCCTATCGTCTTCCAGTTGCATTGCAGGAATATATCAACTGGGCCAATACCCATAAACGAGTTGAGTTGATCACTCCAAAGACTGTCCCGATGTTGCCCATCGTGCTGGAGTCCGACTTCTTCATCTACACCTACCGACCTGGTCCTGTGGCCAGGGTAACCGTGACACCCAACATTGGGCGTCTTATCGCTGTCGCATAACAGGAGGACTTATGTCCGCTGCACAAGAAGGATCGTTCGTTTACCTCGTCGCGGTTTACCTCGTCTCGCTTGCCATCTGTTTGGTGCTCACCTGGCAGTATTGGCGCGATCCGAACATGAAGGCCTCTGAGCACAGCACCGCTGTGTTCTTTGCGGTGTTCGTCATGGTGCCAGTTTCGATCATCCCAGTCCTCAACACGCTATTCGCCATTTACTTGTTCAGCAAGTGGCATAGCAAGAACATGAAGTCCTGACCATGAACATCGCTATCGCACTCCATGTCTTGAGCGTGCCCTTGGCGCTGTGGGCGGTCTGGATGAACTACAAGAAGTGGCTGGTGGAGGATCGCAATGATCCGGACTTCTTGACCATTGACAGGTGGTTCAGCATCATCTTCTTGGTGCCCGCATCTTTCGTACCCGTGCTCAACCTCCTCATGGTTTTGTACTGCTACGAGAACAAACGCCTGGTCCGTTTGTAAAGTCATTCAACCACTCATAATTTAGTTGGCGCCAAGCGCTTAGAGTTTGACAACTAACGAGGTGGTATGAGCGACACATCCAAAAACTGGCTTCATGGCCATCTGGACGAAAGAATGCGCAACAAGGCTGACGAATACTTCAGAAGCCTTGTCAGTCTGGCGATGATTGGCTTCAACGCAGAGGCGGAACAACTCTTCCCGCGCGTCGTGGCTGCAAACAACGTCCTGCTGTCCACCAGGAGCAACGTCAAGTCGGCAACGATCGTCATCCCGTCAGCGCAATTCATGGGCGACCGTGCAGACCTGCCTGACAAGCTGCACGTCGCGGGCGACGAGTACTTCAGCAAGTACATGATCAGTTTCGAGGAAGGTAGAACCCGGCGGTGCTTCTACTATTTCTACGACACCGGCCTGAACGCGATGGCTCTCATGGTCCTTCCCAAGAAGAAGGAATACCATTTCGAGTTCACCATTTGCGGCACTCCTGAACGAGTGGACGAATACGTCAAGGGCTACGTGGAGATCTGTCAGCAACTTGGCGTGCGTTTGAACATGTGACGGCATACATCCCAGGGAGCCCGAAAGCTCCCTGGGATGATGTGCTGTTTTTTTTTTGCCTCAGTGGCCGGCGTTCTTCTTCATGACGATGCCGAGTTCGAGCTCCGTCGAAGCCACACCGAGCGGCTTGAGTGAGATCTGTTCACGCTTCAGGAGCTTTCCGTCCAGAGTCTTGGCCGGATCACCCCCGAAGGACGTCATCAGCTCAGTCTTGATGAGCTCTTCAATCTGCTCTTCGGAGTCCGCGCAGATCACCAGGCCGAGGTTGGCGCCCCAGCACTGACGGCAGTCTACGTCGGTACGCTCCACCAAGTACAAGATCTTGATGGGTGGCAGAGGTTTTTGCGGGAAGGTTTTGTTCACTTTGCTGCTTCCTTTACAGCCGCCTTCTCCAGCTTGAGACGGGCGCGGCGGCGCTGTTGAGTTTGGCGGTTCTTCGCCTTGAGTTTTTCCCAAGGTGTCAAAACACCAGAGTTTTTGAACAAGTCCGGCGGACCTCCCACCCAGACCGTCTTGATTTCGGGTTTGTCAGATTCCATCGCGCATGAACTGTTCAAGAAGCTGATCAGGCTTCGGGAAGTTGAACATCGTCGTGGCGTATTCCAAGGCATTCATCGATCCCAGCAGCAGATTCATGTTCTGATACCGGAACGTCATCTCCTTGACACCGATCACGTCGATGATCTCGCGTTTTGTAGAACCCTTGCTCACGTTGGCAACAGTGGTGGCCGTAGGGTAAGCCGACACCTCGTCGCTGTCGTAAACGAAAGTCCGGATGTTGGTCAGAAGCGAGGGGTCCTCCTTGATCAGAGGCAGACCCAGCACTGACATGTGTGCAGGCAGTGTGACAATCCAGCGCTTCAAGCTCAGTGTGGAGCGAGCACGCACCGGCGCATCAGCGTTTTCTTCGTCCTCGTTGGTCAGATCTTGCTCGGCCGAGGTGTTCTCTTCTTCTTCCTCGTCGTCCAGGTCAGCGTCCAAGTCCTCTTCCTTGTCGGAGACGGCTTCGACTTTCTCCTGATAGCCAACCGTGCCCATCACGCAACCCTCTTCGAGTGCGTAGTAGTGCAGGTTGTCCATGATGCGACGCGGCTGAGACTTGAAGTTGGGGAAGTCCGTCGTTCCAGCAAAGCCAGGCAGCGAGTAGATCAAGTCCTTGGTCTTGTCGTCAAGCTCCAGCATCGACAAGCAGTCAAAGATGTTGTACACCATGTACTCGATCTTGAACTTGGTCTGCATGAACTTGTGCCACTCCAGCCGCTCCAGGCCATCGGCCTCGGCGAACTTGAGCTTGCGAATGCCCAGGATCTTCTGCAAGATCCAGTCCAGGCTGTAGGAGGGTTCCTCCTGTTCACCCAGTCGCAAGTGCTTGTACACGCACATCGAGTCAATGACATAGTAGCTGGCCGTGCAGCGCAGCGTGTGCCATTGAGAGGCCGGATTGATCGGCTTGACCTTGCCGGAGGCCGTGACCTGCTTGGTCGGACCCGGCATCCACTTGCAGATGCGGTACTCCATCGGCAACGACGGATCGCACAGCACCTCACGGGGATCGATGCCGTACTTCTCCAACATGGAGATGATCTTCGGGATGTCGAAGGAGATGTTCCAAATGGCCAGCCAGTCAGGCTTCCATTCGTGCACCTTCTTGAAGACCGCCTTGAGCATGTCGATGACGTTTTCTGCGATGTGCAGCGTGACCTTCATCTGGTGCTTGTCGACGTACTCCCCGATGTACTTGCTTACCGCGGCGTCCAGGCGAGCTTGCACATCGTGCAGGCCTTCCAGGAAGCGCTTCTCCACCGAGATGAAGATCTCTTTGCCGAAGATCACCGTGGTCATGAGGATGTCCTCAAACCCCGGATCACTCTTGTCGCGGGTCACATCGGACTCCACGTCCAAAATGCAACGGGTGTAGCCTGAGACCATGGTCGGCCACTTGACCATGTACTGGCGTTTGATGAGCGAAGACGCTGTGATGTCCGCACCGTAGATGTACGGTGAGTTCAGCAGCTTCTTGAGCGGGTCCGGAGACCAGCCCTTGCCGATAGCCCTGGCGATGTCGTCACGCAGCTTGGACTGGGTGACTTCCTTTTGCATCACATGGTCAAGGCTTTCCCACTCCTTCTTTTGCTGGTGGTCGCGCTTGCTCTGCTGTGTGATCCAGTACGGACGCTTGAAATCCTGCACCAAACGCAGGTTGGGTTTCATCGTGCCGTCTTCGTAATGGACCTGTTCCTTGACGACGTGGATATCAGGAGTATCGCTGTGTCGAGAAGGCACGTGAATCGCAAAGCGACACTCACGTCCTACGATTTTACTTTCCATGGAGCGATCCAGTAATCAATTGGACACCAGGAGCTCAGCGTGGGCTCCTGAAGTACGATCATATAGCTTTAAGGGAGAGAAGATGGTTGTCTTCCCTTCCCGATTCAGATGATCTTGCGTTGTGCGAGTTTTTCCAAAGACAACCTTAAGGACAGGCAAATGGCCACTTTGCTGCCGCGCATGACCCCCAGAATGCGCAATATCGCCATGGAGTTCCTGGCATTCCAGGAAGGCGACAAGATCGGCGTTCAGATGGAGGAGCAAGTCTCCAAGATCTTGAACCGGCTCAAGGACGAGCCCAAGATCAAAGACATCGACCTGCCCGACACTCCGGAAGGCAAGGCGCTCACCAAACTCATCTTTGACCGCTTCGGCATCAAAGTGGACTTCATCTGCGACGAGCATCTGGCGGCCATCATTCCGTTCTACTCGAACCGCAATCACATCTTTCTGCACGAGATGCTGCGCGGTGACATCACCAAGCGCGACCAGCAGAAGATCCTGAACCAGTCGCAGACCCAGAAGGGCGTCGTCAACCGCGAGAAGGTCTACGTCAGCGGCATCTTCTCCGAGTACGAGCACGAGCTCTACATGAACTTCCGGCAACTCGCTGCGATCAATCTGACCGCACCCGAGATCGTCGCCGTGCTGCTGCACGAGCTGGGCCACGCCTTCAATGCCTGCGAGTACTCCGACCGCATGGAGACCAACAACCAGGTCCTGGCCGATGTGTTCCGTGAGATGACCCAGTCCAACGACAAGCGCGACATGGTCTACATCTACCGCGAACTCAAGAAGGTCAACAAGGACGTGACCGAAGCCGAAGTCGACACCATCGTCAACGGCAACCGCGTCATCGCCGGCTACACCTGGTTCAAGGTCATCATCGGCTCCGTGCAAGGTCAGCTGAGCAACCAGACCTACTCGAAGACCTCCTTCGAAGCGGGTTCGGACATGTTCGCCAACCGCTTCGGCTACGGTCGTCAGATCGTCTCGGCGCTGGACAAACTCAACAAGAGCAGCTTCTGGACGAGCGGCTCGCACACGCAGATCTGGTTGAGCTACTTCCTGCAGACCATGAGCTTCGTGCTGACCGCACTGATGATCCACAACCGTCTGGCGATGGGTGGCTTCTTCCTGGCCTTCGGTCTGACGGGATTCGGCGTCATCACGCTCACCCATGCGCTGTGGATGATCTTCATCCTGGTCATGGCCATTCGTGCCAGTGGTGAAGACGTGCGGGATTTCTCCTACGACGAAATCAAGGTTCGCTACGGTCGTATTCGCAACGACCTGATCGAATTCCTCAAGCGCGCCAAGCTGAGCACGGACCGCACGCGTGAAGTGGTCGACTCCATCAAGGACATCGACGCCGTCATTCACACGTCCGCCGAAGCGAAGAACCTCTACACCGTGTTGGCCAACGTGATCTTCCCTGGCGCTCGCGCCGGTGCGAACTCCGTTGCCGAGCAGCAACTGCTGGAGAAGTTGACTTCCAGCGATCTGTTCCTCCATTCGGCTGAACTCCGTTTGGCCGCCGCCGAGTGACCCTTTCTTCCTGACATTCCGATATGTACAACATCACGAAACTCTCCTCCGAAGCCCAGAGCTTCCTGACCCAGGTGTCGAGCTCGGGTCGCTCGCGTTCGCCCATGGCCGCCATGGCTCTGGCCCGCTTCATCGCTTCGCGCTTCGCGCTGCCTTCCGCTCCGGTGGAAGACCCCGAGCACTACTACCGCCTGCAGTGCGAGATCGACGCGCAAAAGTGCGTCAACCTCATCAACGAGCTCACGCCCGTCGACTGCACGCAGGCTCTGGACCTGGCGCGCCGCTTCTACCAGCTGCGCTACGCCATGCTGTTCCCGCAGCACTACGTGTTCTCTTTCCGTGAAAACCACTACGTCGAAGACTTCTTCGGCATCAACCGCGTCTTCTCGGACGACACGATCGAGTTCATCAAGAGCAACGGTGGTGACCTCGCCTACTACTGCAACGGCTTCCGTCGCATGATCGATGACATCGAGTTCGCCGAGAAGCTGGTCGATCAAGGTCACATCAGCACCATGTCGACCGACGGCGGCGTCGCAGGCTGATCCGCAGGAGCACTTCATGTCTCTCAACGATGGCCAACTCGACGATCTGAGCGACAACACGCTTGTCGACAACGTTCAGACCCCGTCGATCATCACTCCCGATCCGGAGAATCCCCTCACGGTGATCCCGGAGAACGACCAGCTGCGTGGCCAGGCCACCAAGCTCGAAGAAGACTACGAGCAAAAGCTTCCGTCCATGGACGTGACGCTCAAGCTCGTGGAAGGCAACAACGCCAAGCTGATGGACCTGGAAGACGTGGACGCCACGCTGCTGGGTGACGGCAAGGTCTCCCAGGACGGCGCCGACACCATCAACGTCGCTGCTGAAGGTCTCTTCGATGGCCCGATCACTCGGGCACATTACACGCAGATGCCTTCGAGCCTGAACTTCGGACATGTGAAGAAGCACATGCAAAGCCGCATCGCTCTCGAAAGCGAGCAGCTTGTGAGCAACTTCAAGGCTCTGGTGACCCTGCCGATCGAGGACGCCAAGTGCGTTCTCGCCGACGTGCAGTCCAACCACATCCCGCATCTGCGCAGCACGACCTCCGCGCTGAACCAAGATGCGGTGACGATGCCCGAGAAGCTGATCGGCTGCAACAACCTCTTCGCGCAGTTCGGCAAGGAGTTCATCGATCTGTCCAAGATGGATCTGTGCGTGGACCTCACCTCGCTCATGAACGAGAACATCGGCGGCGCGCAGTTCGTGAACCAGCAGCCGCGCTTCGTGCACCTCACCCGTGCACTGAAGAGGCTCATGAACGACAAGAAGTTCAAGGCCTTCGTGCTGGGCGTGGCTTCGGGCGTGGCGCCGGAGCGCTGTGAGAATCTGGACAGCTACCTGGAGTTCACGAACTCCCCGGTGACGATCCGTGATCTCATCAACTTCTACCGCTACACGGGTCTCGTGGACTTCATGGACGACCGCACGAACGTGGCGCAAGCCATGATCGGCATCCTGGAGCGAATCCAGGAGAAGGCCAAGACGCTGCAAGACAACCCGCAAGCCATCCGTGAGTACCTCACGGAAGAAGGTGATTCCCTCGCGCTGGCCGCTCAAAACCACGTGAAGCTCGCCCGCTTCGTGCTGGACATGACCTACCTGAACTTCATCGCTCAGGAACTGTTCGACTTCTTCGAGAAGCAGTAAACAGCAAAAGACCCCCGGGGACCGCGAGGCCTCCGGGGGTCTATGCCGTCTTGCTTACGGGATACGGTAGAAGTTCACCGTGACGTCTTCCTTGATGATCAGGCTTCCGTCGGGTTGCAGGACCAAGATCTTCTTGAGACACAGACGATTTTGTTCGTCTGCGAGACTCAGGATCTTGTAGTTCTTCTCACCACCCAGGCCACTCATGGCCGTGCTTTCCACGCTATTGCCGTACATCTCGACAAGAGCCAGAGTGATTTCGGTGGTGTTCACGACCGCACCGCTGATGTACTGATCCAGCAGTTTGACCGTGTTGTCGTAGAGTTGTTGACGCACCGCAGAGTCGTTGTAGACCTCGGACTTCACGTACAGGTCGATGTTGAGCGACTGCTCCGAAGGCAGGATGTCCTGACCTTGGTCTTGCGTGAAGACCTTGACCTGACCCAGCGTGGTCTTGGGGTAGAAGAAGATACGGGTCTGTTCCAGCAGCGTCTTCTGCACACCGGCCACGTCGTCCACGATCCAGGAGTCCAGCACGCCCACGAGCTCTTGGTTGTAAGCCAAGAACGCCGGATCGTCCACGAAGTACTGGCGACCGTCCACGAAGAGCATGTCGACTTCCTTGTTGACCGTGAGGTCAGAGACGACGACAGGCTTACCGTTGGCGTCCAACACCACGTCACCCTTCTTGTGCTTGTAGATCTGGTTACCTTCATTGTCCAGCACCGGGTCACCCGCGCTGTGCAGTTTCAGATAGACGATCTGTTCGTTTTCGATCTTGAAGATCGAGCCAGTCACGGGATCGATGTCGTAGACGTCGTCCTCGTAGTACATCGGCACGTCGAACTGGTAGCGTTGGTAATCCTGGCCTGCGGCGAAGGAGCGCGAACGCGTCCAGAGTGCCTTCAGTGCCAGACCCAGTTGCAGATCCAGCGTCTCATGCGTGTTGGCCACAGCGCCGTCGGGCAGCAAGAACTTGCCCAGCAGTGCGTCTGCATCGTCGGGCACGAAGTCCGCATCGATGGAGGTGGTCGCATGGAAGATGTGGAACTGGTGCTCCAGGTTGATCCAGTTGTCGATCGGATCGGTACCGAACATGCTGGCGTTGGTGATCGTCAGGTTGTCGGCCGAGTTCAGGTCGTAGTTGGTCAGGATGTCAAACGTCCACATCCGTTCGTTGGTGGTGGCGTCCGTACCAGCCAGCACGCCGTTGATGTAGGCCATGCGCGTCTCACCCACCGGGTAGTAGGCCAGTTGCGCAAAGACGGTGCCATCGTCGAGCTGCTTGTAGTAGTTGCCCGATGCCGTGATGATCGACAGGCGGTAGCCGCCCGGGATCTTGGCGATCGAGTACGAACCGGTATTGACCGGCAGTTTGAGCGTCTGGTTCTGAGAGATAAAGCTCAGATCCGTGGCCAGCGGGTAGTCCAGGTCGTACGCACGCACCGCGAACTCGTTGTCGGAGTCGTCCAGCACGTAGTAGTACGGGCTGTACAGGTACTTCTTGGAGTTCACCTCCACGACCAGATCGCTCTTGGCCATGGATTTCAGCGCTGCGATTTGAGCCGACGTCAGGATCACAAGGATCCCGTTGTTGTTCAGGTACAGGTTGGACGACAGGATCGTGCAACGCTCGCCGTTAGAGGCCACCGTGTCCAGCGTTTGCAGGAACGCCATGTTCGTGACGAACGGTGAGATGCCGATGTTGGCCGAAGTGGCCAGTTTCTCGTTCATCGGCTTCGGGAGCTTTTGCGTGGCCAAGAAGATACGGTTCGTGATCGTGTCGATGTTCTTCACGAGCGTGAAACCGTTGGCTTCGATCTTGGCTTGAGCTTGGGTCGGTGTGATCGGGATGATCTGCGGACCCGTGCTGTGCATGATCACACGCTGGCGCAGCGTGGCGAAGTCGATGGCGTTGGCACCACCCGTCACCAGGTCTCGGCTGAAGGGGTAGTACGAGATGTCGGCCATGGCAGCCGTGAACTCGTTCAGGTCCCGTTCTTCGTCCACCGGTTGCAGCAGCAGCTGGAATTCCGACACCTTGTAGTTGGACAGGTTCACCGTGAGGGAACCCTTGGATGTGTAGATGTCGAAACGAATCTCACCCGTGAGCACCCCGCTGTCCAGGTAGAGCATCGGGATCGTCACGTTCACGTAACCCGTGAAGACCTTGGCCACCGTGGTCGGCGTGTTCAGGTCATAGACCTGGTCAGTATGGGTGACGTTGATCTCCACCCACTTGTCGCCAGTGGCGGTGTTGCGGTAGTACGCCCGCATCAAGTAGAACTGATCCGTGTACTGGATGTCTTGGCTGAAGACCTGCGCGGCCTGCAACGGGTAGTTGGTGGAGGCGATTGCGAACTGGTAGACCGGCACGTCGAAGAAGAGCCAGCCCACTTGGCTCGCGTCGTAGCGCACCAGCGGGGTAATGATGTTGCTTTGCAGGTCATCGATCGGAGAGGCGATCGAGGGGTCGTAGCTGATCTGGATCATGCCGCTTTCGTACTTGCGGATGTCGATCGGATACAGCAGCGTGAAGGTGTATTCACCCACCACGAACTTGGAGTCCCGTGGGAAAGTCGCCTTGTAGCAGCTCTCCGTGGGATCCCAGACCATCTTGTTTTGCACGTCGGGCAAGTTCATCGAGATCGTGAACACCGCCTTGGAAGGCGATGCAAAACGATTGATGTAGTCCTTGTCAGACATGTGTCGGTACAGATCCGACTCGGTTTGGGCCAGGTCGGGATACTGCTTAGGCAGGATCGAGAGTGCCTCGTTCACAGCGATGGCCGTGTTCACGGCGCTCGATTCCAACAGGAACACGAACGGGCTGGTGGGATCCACCACGTTGACAGCACCCTCGGTCACTTCGTCCAGGTAGTCGAGCACGACACGCTGCAAAGCCGAGGGGTTGTACTTGTAGAGGTCCAGGTTCCCCATGAGGGTCTGGATGGATACGGATTTGGAGGCGACGATATCAGCCATTTGGGGTTCAATCTCCGGTTTCTGTGTCGTTGATAGCCGCGGCCTGGGCGTCGTTGATGAGGTTTGCGCCCAAGAAAGCGCTGGTACGGGAATCGAAAAGATCCCTCGTCACCCACCATTCGAGCTCGAAAGTGGCCGGATCGATCCGCGGCAGACCACGGTTCTTGAACATCGGCTGAAGTGCCGGCAGCAACTTGATCATGTTGCGGTCGCGGTACTGGTCTTTCATGTCCGGTGCAAAGATCTGCACCGTGTTGTTGAACTCTTTGATGAGAATATCATCGAAAGTCTCAAATCCATTGCACTGGAACCGGATCGTGATGTCGCGGTTTTGATCCAGGTACGGGCGTTCGTTGTTGTAGTCAGCAAAAGCCGACGTGGGCACCGACACCGGCACAGCAATGGTGGAGAAGATCTTCGTGATCTTGTTACGCTGCCTGTCCAGCGTGATCCGGAAGATGCGCGTGTTGTAGTCGATCTCGTTTTCGGTGATCATGTCGAGATACGGCACGAGCTTGCCCTCGAACACCAGCGCCATGTAGTGCAGCCAGATGTAGAAGAGGTACAGGATCGGGTCCCCCCGCGTGTTGCGGAAAGACGCATCAACGGAGAACGCTTCGAAGTTGCGCGCCAGACCGTCCACCATCGACTGCGTTTCGTTGAACAGACCCGGTGTCGACGTGTACACCGGCACCGTCACATCGGGCCATCCGGAGATGGAGTTGATGTTGTTGGTGAGCACCGTGATGAACGGCGACATGTCGTCCACCACCGGACAGTCACGCGGTGAGACTTTCGTGTTGTTGAACTTGTAGCCCGTTTGCTGCCGCGGATCGAGCATGCAGCGCACGTAGTTTTGAATCGACAGCGGCTCGTTGTTCAGGAGCGCTGCCATTTGTCGGATGTTTCGAATGTTGTCCGTCTGCATGTTGAGTTGCGGACGAACGAAAAAAGTGAACCCTGCGAGGTCCTTGTTCGAAGGTACAGCCGACGGAACCTGACCATGGTTGATGCCATAGAGGTTGTCGCCTATAGCCTTATCTAATGACCCGATCGGTGTCGACTGAAAATAGTCGTCCAACGAATGGGGAACAATCACATTGACCGCCATCTAGAACCCTCATTTGAAAAGCTCGGAGCCAAATATGGACTTGGGATTCATCCAAACGGCACTTCAGCATGTCGCGAATGTCGTGAACCGTGTCCGCACGGTGACGAACTACTACCAGGACAAATCGCTTGTCGAAGCGACCAAATTGACCCGCGTGGAGCCTTTGACCATAGTATCGAAGGACCTCCTGAATTTCGACATCCTTCCCGATGTCAACAGCTCGCTGCTGAACATGTTCACGGCGTACTGGCTTCAGGCGGTCGCGGTGCTCACCAAGGTCAAGGACGTCGAAGTCATCAAGATCCTCGACAAGCTCAACCCCGATCGTGACTCCACCGGCTGGCTGCTCTCCGAGTCGCTGAGCCAGGAATCGATCGCGACGATGGTCGCCAGCAACTACAAGCACTCGCTGCCCATCCGTGGCGTGGCGATGGAAGCCGACGACACCAAGAGCCTGCTGCAAGACGTCTCCAACCTGTCGGTGGGCAAGCTCATCAACGTGAAGATCTCCACCGACGGCGCCGACGGCAAGCCGGTGGACGTGTCCTTCCCGGTGAACATCCGTCTGATGGCCTCTGTCGTGCCCGTGGGCACCATCCGTGGCCTGCTGGCCAAGACGACTGCGGACCTGTCCATCGTCGAGCGTTACCACGCCTGGCGCGGTGGCCGCATCGAGTTCATCCGTGACCTCATCTTCTGCCAGGATCTGATCCAGGAACAGAAGAAGAACGCCATCGAAGACGAGACCGGCACCGCTGAAGAGATCCAGCGTCGCGTGGCCAACGCCAAGAAGTTCGGCCTGCTCACCCACAACCCCTCGCTCGTCTCGGCCTCCAACCTCTTCGTGCTGAGCGAAGAAGCGGCCCGTGAAGTCGAAGGCAAGCTCGGCGGCAAGCTGTCCAACCCGCGCATCCGTGACAAGGCGTTCGAGAACACCTACGCCATGATCATCTGCGTGGTCGACCGCGAATGGGAGCGTGTCTACTTCTACGCCCGTGGCGTCTCCGCTGCCATGGACCTCTCCTTCAAGGAGATCAAGAAGGCCGCTGCCGACAAGGGCATGAACATCGCCGACGTCCTGAAGGCTTTCCAGCTGGGCGCTCCGGCGTTCTAAGCCACCGACGCAACAAGTTACCCAAGGAGTTCTGATGAAAATCTTTTCGTACGTGGCGTCGCTGCTTCCCCGCCTGACCAAGGATCAGGTTCTGGAAGATCTGCGCCACACCGGCGAGGAGCTGGTGTCGGTCGCCCAGCCGACCTATCGCAACGGCGCGGATTTCTTCCGTACCAGCAAGTTCGAGTCCGACAAGGTCCGTGACCTGCAAGACTCGTTCAACGACAAGTTCGACCGCTCCGGCGGTCCGAAGCAATCCACGTTCCTCGGCGAGATCAACGCTCGTCTGCCGTTCCTGGTGGAAAACACCGAGTACGTCACCAAGCAGTGCGAACTGCTGTTCGAACGCGACATCGTCTCCGATGGCCTCACTGCCAAGAAGGCGCTGCTGATGCGTGCCGCCGAGCACCTGTCGTTCCTGTCGCGTCTGTCGCTGGACGTGCTGAACTACGTCTACACGTTCGAGGCTCTGGCCGCCGGCGTGGAAGTCAGCGATGACTCGGGCCTGTCGCCGGCTGAAGCTGGCCACGTCGAGCGCAACATCGGCGTGTTCGCCAGCCTGCTGGGCGACTACGGCGTGCCCAACAAGGACTTCGAGAAGATCCTGCTGGCCATCCCCGAGGTGGTCGTGAGCAGCCGCTCCGAAGCCCAGCTGGCCTCGGTCTTCAAGGAACGTGATCTCGACCCCTTCAAGGGCCAGTACGTCCAAGGCTTCACGGGCAACCCGATCTACCACCTGCGCCTCCTGGTCGCACAGTGGCAGGCGTCGCGCTACAAGGCCAACAAGGACAAGAAGAAGATGCTGGAACTGCGTCTGCTTCATCTGGAACTCCTGAAGGAGAAGAAGAACGATCCGAAGATCGAACAGGAAATCGACTACGTGCGTGGCCGTGTGGCTTCGCTGGATCGCTACCTGCGTGAAGTCGAGGAATCGGTCGAGGCGGAGGTCTGAGCACCATGTCGCAACCCTACCCCGTCATGCAGTCGGGGTTCGTTGCGGTCAGTGTGGAGGGCCTCACTCTCCCCGATCCCATCGAACCGACGATTCGCCAATCCGTCATCTTCAAGGAGTTCAAGCCGCCGCTCTTGAACTACTACTACGCGCCGACCGTGACCGAGCTGTTCAACAGCTGGAGCGCCAACCCGAAGGTCATGCGGGAGTTCGACTTCCGTGAACGTGTCCTCAAGGCTGCGTTCAAGTCCTTCGGCACCAAGGAGTTCCGCGCGTGGCTGAAACTTCAGCTCGACGCTGACGCCCTGTCGGCCATGCACAAGAAGTTCCTGCTGGAAACGTGCGACTTCATCCTCAACGGGACGGAGCGTCGTGTGCAGAGCGTGCAGTGGATCAACCTGCTCGAAGCAGGTCCCGTCACGGCCTCCATCCGTCTGTCGCCTTCTGAGTTCCTTGCGAACAAGGACGGCGTGCGCGAATACGTGAACGTACCGGAGAAGATGACCGCGCTCATCACGCAGTGGGTGACGCATCGTGAAGGCTTCGAGGACCTCCTCGTGAGTCTGTACGTCATCTTCGGTGCTCGTTCCCGTCAAAACGACGTCGTCGACGTGGCGTAAACACCATGCGCTTTCGTCGTCGTGCGATTGCCCAGGAGGAGCAGCTCGAAATCGAGAAGCTCCACGAGCAAGAGCTAGCAGCGAACAAGGACAGCGAGTTCGATGTTCTCTACGATCAAACGCAGAAGAACATCGCCGCTGACCAACAAACCAACGAGAAGAACGACTCCACGGACGAGCCACCTGCCGGTGGTGACGATGAAGCCTTGGGTGAGGAGGAGGCCACGCCTCCTGAGGAAGCTCCCGCGCTGGAAGAGATTCGTAATCTCACCTATGCGTCGGAAGACTTCGCCACCTTCACGCACGACTTCAAAGAAACGTCCATGCTCCTGGGAACCCTGGGTATCACCTTCAGCCTCGCCGTCATCTCCAACCTCTTCAAGGGGGTGGTTTATGCGTTCTGCAAGATCGCACGACTGGTGTACGTCTCGACGTGGGCTCTGAAGAAGTACCTGGAGCGTCGAGAAGGCTCGTTCGAAGGAATCAAGGCTTCTGTTGCAGATCTTCGCAAGACCCTGGATGTCGTGAAGGAAAGCGGCGATGCCTCGGACTTGAGTGAACAGAAGTACACACAAACGAAGATCATCAACACGTTGAAGATCGGCAATAGTGTGGCATTCTCCGAGAACGTCGAAGTCCTTCGACGCTTCGTGGGAGATACTGTGCAACGTCTGTCCGCTCAAATTGAGCATGAGACGTCTGCCGTTCAACACATCGTGAGTGCGAGCGCGCGAGATGCAACCACGTTGCCCGCCAAGCTCATGAACATCGACGCTCATGGCGTCGGACTCACCGCGGGTGTGGTCGAGGGGTACGCGCCTGCCAGCGAGTACGTCCAGGCTTATCACAGCGCTCATGTGTTGCCTTCTGACGTTGTGCTCATCGCCGCATTTCCGCGTGATGATCTGGAAGACTTCGATGCTGTCACGAAGGCCTATAACGATTCGTCGATGGTTCTCGGTTTCAATATGGCTTCATTCACCGAAGTCGAAACCGTGGATTATATGACAATCGATGACCTCAGTGGTTTCCTCGATAAGCTAGATCAGCTCTGCGACGTTTGCATTGCGCACCAAGCAGTGTACACGAAGATCAAAAACAATCGACTCGTCCTGAAGAACTCCCTGAAGAACTTCTTCCACGGGCTCAGAAACAAAACTCACAAAGTCTCGTTGAAAAACAGTTTTGTGGAATACGTCTACCTCAAGACCATGTTCGTCGACAAGGTGTACTTGATGTCAATGATTGATCTGCATGACTATGCAACGAAGGTGCTCACCGCGGGCACTCGCATGGCCAAAGACACGATCAGTCGCATGACTTAAAGCTGCTGCTTGGACGACACGATTATCTTCATCGAGATTGAGTCGTCTGAGCAATAGGAGTGTTCTGGCACTCTCAAACTCAGAATCCAAACGTTTGGTTCAACTTTCCCCTTTTCTGGAGCACATATGCGCTTTCGTCAAAAAGCAATCGCAGCCCTCGAAGAAGCCGAAGTCGCAGCGGGTCTGACCCCCGAAGCGGTCGAGCCGGCTGAAGTGGTGCCTGCCACGGCCCCCGAAGTCGAAGCCGACGCCGGTGAGCTGGTGGAGAACGTCGCCGAGGTCGAAGAACTCGTCGCCGCCACCGAAGAAACCGAAAACGACGTGGAAACCCTGGGCGAGTACCAGGAGATCATGCAGGAGTCCGTGGACGCCGGCACCGGTCTGGAACCCGTCGCTGCCAACATCGCCGATGTCGCCATCGAGTCGATCAGCGCTCGCCTGGGCTTCACCTCGGCCCAGCGCACCATGCCCGCCATGGAATCCTTCGGCCAGACCGGCACCCGCCTGTCCAGCACCAAGGTGGCCCTGGAAGCCCTGAACGACAAGATCAAGCGCGGCCTGGACGCCGTCCTGAACTTCCTGAAGATGGTCTGGGACAAGATCAGCGGCTTCATCGCCGGCCTGCTCAAGAGTCGCGCCACGCTGCAGAAGCACATCGAGAGCCTGCTGGCTCGCGCCACCGAAGCCAAGGGCAAGGACGTCAAGCCCAAGGAAGCCAAGCTCAAGGGTGGCTACGCCGCCGCCGTGAGCGTGGACGGCAAGGCCGACAAGGGCACCGCCCTCGAAGTGCTGGCCGACTCGCGCAACCTGCTGGGCCTGATCGGCAAGATCAGCCCCGTGCTGAACGGCACGATGGGTTCGTCGAGCGACTCGCTGAACGCCTTCGTCAAGAAGGTCGCTGACGCCGCCCACAGCGGTGTCTCCAGCGCCTTCAGCGGCAGCAAGGTCGCCGTCGAGAAGGGCGCCGAAGGCGTCGACTACTACGGCCACCTGGTCAACACCAAGGCCATCGGCGTGAAGACGGGCGAGAAGGACGGCGTGACCGAACTGGTCGTCGACGTCAACGCCACCGGCAAGACGGCTGCTGAAGCCGACGCACTCGACGCCGCCGGCGCCGAAGAAGTGCTGAAGAAGGCCCTGGACCTGGTGAAGAGCCTGGTGCAAGCCGACAAGGCCGAGAAGGACCTGAAGTCGGCCGCCAAGCACGCCATGGACAGCGTCGCTGGTCTGGCCAAGGCCATGGACAAGATGGCCACGGAAGACGGCAAGGTCGGTCCGGAAGTCTCGGCTTCCATCAAGGCCATGCGCGAAGTCAGCGGCACCATCTCCAAGCTGTCGCTGCAGCTGCCCACCCTGGTCTTCCAGGGCGCCAAGGCCGCTGCCGACTACGCCAGCGCCTCGCTGGGCAACCTGAAGGGCGAGGAAGCTGCTGCTGCCCCGGCCGAAGGTGGCGCCGCCGCTGCCTGATCGACTTCGGTCGTGAAGCACTGAGAGGGACGGGGCCTTCGGGCTCCGTCCCTTTTTGTCCGTCTACTGAAGTATCCTATGATGAACTGAAGGACGGCTATGCCCCACATTTCTGTAACTCTCCCTGAATCGGAGCAGGCGATTGGTCGCCCGGTGATCTTCGGGATCATTGATCAAATTCAGGACGTGTGCAAGATCGACAAGAGTGCGAAGATCTACTTTCCCGGTCCGACGGGCAAGATGCAGACGTCCGGCAGTGACATTGACGGTCAAGAACAAGACCGCTTTGCCACATTCGAAAACCAACGCATTGTCTTCATCGACGTGGATGAGGACTTCGACCGCAACACGCTGGGCTCGACGTCCGTGACCCGTGAAGAGTACGCGCCCGTCTTCGAGGATGCTGCTCTTGGCGTGCAGGTGTGTCCTGTCTACGCCACGAGTCAAGTGAGCATCCAGGTGCGCTACCGCACGCCTTCGGAGACCGAAGCCCAGCGCTGGCGTGACGACATGCGCATGCGCATCAGTCAGATGCGTGACACCAACCTGCACAAAGTCAAGTACCACTACAGTCTGCCGCAAACGGTCTGTCAGGTGATCGAGCACGTCTACGACAAGCGTGAAGCCGTGGCCGGTTACGGTGAAGACCTGGGTGTGTACTTCAAGGGACATGCCACCGAGCGGCTCACGTTGATCACGGACCAGGTTGGCAAGAACGTGCAGTTTGTGGTTGGTGAGAACCAAGGTCGCATCATCGGGCAGTTTGAGCTCGATGCGATTCCCCAGAAACCCACGCGGGATGCCACACACGGTGTCTGGGAAGTCTCTTTCACCTACAAGTTCAACTACGAGCGCCCCGTGGGCGTGACCATGCACTACCCCGTGCAGGTCCACAACCAGCTGTTGGATCCAATGTTCGTGGCCTTCACGGACAAGCCGATCGATCCGTCGAGCTACCCCAAGAGCTTCTCCAAGTCGTTGTCTGCTCTGAATGCATTCGAGATGGACTCGATGATGAACGCAGCGGGCAATCCCGATCCGTTCATTCGGATGCCGCGCTACGATGACTTCAAGATCCCTCAGGTGCCTCAGGGCACGGGCACAGCCTGGCTGGCTCTGATCGAAGTGGGTGAGGACAAGAAGGAGCTCTTCAACCTGGCTGAGATGGGTGACATTGTCATGGACGCCGACGTGATGAAGTTCATCCGTGAAGTCGAATGGCAGTACATCACCAAGCAGTTCAAGAGCATTCTGCACTTGACGCTGTATCGCAACGGCAACCAGCTCTCCACTGGTCATCTGCAATGCGACGCTCAACTCAACGTCACCTCACGTGACGAGTTGGACTTGCGCAATCAGCACCGGGTGCGCATGGGTATCTACGTGGACCTGACACTTCTGCCCAAGGAAGCGATGGAGCGGCTGTGTCAATACCCCAAGGCCTTTGTGAAAATCATGCGGGCTATGAACTATCTGCTGAGGATCCATCCGGACTTCGGCAGCCTGGGCGACAAGAACCGCATCACGCCGCTGGAGTTCAGTGACGTCTACGCAGTCCTCACGGGCTACGGTTACAACAACGGTGTGCGGGGTCGCAATCCCGCCATGTTCAACGGCAGGCCTGATCAGTACCCGCTCTTCAAGAGCATCGATCCCCGGGTGCGGCAGGCTTATCAAGAGACGATGATCCGTCTGAAGACTTTGATGTCCGGCTACATCGTAGCCTATCAGGGCAATTGAAACCCGAAGTCGTGAAGAGCCTTTGTAGAAAATTTCCGCGACATATACTGTACTTGGCAGCATTCCCAAGAATGACTGCAAGACCAATACTAGCGAGGAACAAACACATGGCAATTCACGACGACGGTCAGACTTTCGACAACGCAGCGCAGTCTCAAATGCGCATCGGTATCGAAAGCATCATGCCTCATCTCAACCAGCACCAGGAGACCCACTTGAGCGACGCCCCGATCTCGACCCCCACCACGGCCCAGTCCTCGCCTGCGCCGGCCAAGACCTACGCCGATCTCCTGGATCGTCCCGGGGTCCAAGCCAAGCTGTCCGACGACCTGATCGCCGCGCCCGGCCGCATCGCACACTGCGCGATCGCCGGCGGCAAGGAACTCTGGAACCGCATCACCGCACGCTAAGCAGCGCACATGACACATCACCTCTGCGGATCTAGACCGCAGGGGTGATGTGCTCTGTTTCTTTTTTGCTCAAGTATCTTATGACTACTGCAAACTGGGAAGAATATGCCTGCAAACATTGCAACAGAAGATGTGACTGCAGCACCGGCTCTCAACGAAGAACTTGAGACGGTGCGTGCAGACAGCATGACGGTGAAGAAATCGTTGCGCGACATCTCGCTGGATCTGGATTTCATGCTCGGTGCTCGCTCCCGCATGGGCGAGCTCGTGCGCGTCAACGGCATCCTCACGGACGCCGTGGGTTACGGCATGCCGCTCGATGAGACGGGTGCCCAGATCGCCCAAGTGGCGGTCGAGAACATCTGTCGACGTCTGGGGCTGAGCACTCAAAAGGCTCAGATCACTCCTGGTCTGGAACACTTCAAGGACAAGGCCACGGCCATGATGGCCACCAAGATCGCGCTGGAGAGCGTGACCGAGGTGATCAAGACGCTTGCCAAGAAGATCATCGAGTGGCTCCAGGGCATCTGGAACCGCATCAAGAAGTTCTTCAGTCGCATCGGCGTTCAGCTGCGTCTGACCAAGGAGAATCTTCAGTCCGCCATCGGCCTGGTGAACAAGCTCCCGTCTGACGCCAAGCCTGTCACCGAGTACATCGAAGACAACAAGGTGGCCAACGAGGATTCGGAATACGCTGACCACGACTACAGCTTCCTTGACAACCACATCCTCTTCGGCATCAAGGGCAAGTGCGATTCTTCCACTGCGATGGAGATCGTGAAGAACACCTCCACGTTGATCAACATCAACCGCGAGATCATTCTGCACATCGTCACGTGTCTGCAAAACCTCATGGATCGTCCTCCGAGCGAGGACAACCTGGAGGCCTACGCCGAGAAGCTCACGGGTGAGATCAAGGAGAAGATGAGTCGCTTCACCTTGCTCAACAAAAAGAGTGAAGGCAACAAGGTGGTCTACTCGTACGGGCACTTTCACGACAGCGAAGTCTTCCGGCTGCGTGAAGCTGTGGGTATGAGCGAGGACGACCAGCGGGTGCGCCTCTTCAACATCGATCTGTCCACTGAGAAGATCAAGGACGAACCTTACCGCGTGAAGGTGCTCTCCAAGGGCGAGATGAGCCATCTGGCCGTGGAGACCATGCGCCTGGTGGATCAGACCGAAGCCTTCAACAAGGTGATCCCGATCGTGGAGAAGGTGCTGCACCACGCTTCCGACACGCTGCAAGGCTTCTACAACAAGGTCACGACCGACGAAAGCAAGACCACTATCACCCAGGCACTGAACATGATTCACGACATGTTCAACTACGTGGGGCGTCACCTGCCAGAGCTCTCAGCTTCTGCGGTGCGGGTGGCTTCGGACTCCTCGGTCTATGTGCGGGCCTCCGTGCAACGACACAAGAAAGCGCAAGCTGCGTGAGAATGCCCCGGGAGAGCTTCGGCTTTCCTGGGGTCTTATGCCGTCTTTTTTCTGTTCAGTCCTCAGATCCTATGATTACCATGACAGGAGGCTTGAATGCCAATTGCTGGCCAAAAACCGACATCGGAACCGGAAGTCCGAGTTGAACTTCCCGCTGTCGAGCCAACAAACTACAAGTCGGTCATTTATGACGACAACAACGTTCCTCTGCAATCGCTTCTCGCGTTCGTAGAAGGCGCTCCCTGGCCCGTAGACTACTACGCCCAGGTCAAGGCACAACACAACGATCTGCGTGACGTGGATCCCGGCCAGCAAGCCGTCTACCAACAGTACCAGAAGTTCGTGGGTCTGGAGATCCGCGTGGACCAGGCTCTGACCACGTCGTTCGATTCCAACTCCGCCAACTCCACGGTGACGGGCAGCGGCAACATGTATCCGTTCATGAAGGTGAACGTGGGGGATGTGTTCGTGACGGATGTGGCCGACAACAAGCGGGCCATGTTCCGTTTGACGGAAGTCAGCCGCCGCACCTTCAACCGTGACAGTGCCTGGACCATCGAGTACACGATGATCGGTTACGTGGACGGCAGTGCCGACAACCAAGCACAGTTCGCTGCGCTGGAGAACGGCACCATCCGTACGTACTACTTCAGCAAGGATCGCTTGCTGGAGGGTCTGCAGCCGTTCATCAAGAGCGAAGAGTACGCCAACGTCACCAACCTGCGTTCGGTCTACGAGGATCTGATCCAGTACTACTTCCAGAACATCTTCAACCTGAAGTACTCCACGCTCGTGGTGCCAGGTCAAGACTACGCGATCTACGACATGCATCTGGTCGAGTTCCTGATGAAAATCGTGGACACGGAAGATGCGGATCAGATCAAGCACGTCAAGCGCCTGACTGCGGACAACGACATCTACCTGCAGCAACCCGACCTGTGGTCGATGCTGTACGAGCGTGACTACCCGCAGCGCTTGCGCTGCAACCAGGTCTTTGGCCTGGTGGGACGCAACTACTTCAACCGCAACACGTTCTTGACGGGGTTCCGTTACAGCAACGTGCAGTACCTGGTCTACCCCAACGATCCGGACACCTCGCTCAACATCGAGGGCACGTGCGGTGCCAAGCCGATCGACCTGCAAGAGATCATCAACACCACGCCGTTCAAGGGCCAGGATTACTCGGACGTGGACAACACGTACGTGGACGATCTGAAGTCCTACGACATCATCCACGAGGTGCTCTCGGACGACCGCTACGTTCTGTCTGCGGCGTTCTATGACGACACGGACGACAAGTCGCTGCTGGAGATCCTGGTGCGTGACTACATGAACAGAGCGGCGATCGATCTCCCCAAGCTCCTCGCCTGTTGCAACGTGTTCAAGAAGTGGAAACGCCTGGAGCAGTTCTACTACGGGCCGCTCCTGCTCACGCTGCTGCGTGAAGCCTACAGGGCTCAGTACACCTGAAGCTACAAGGAGCCTCACCATGCGTCAACGACTCATGGCAGAAAAGCGCCGGCAAGAAGAAGCGCTCAAGAACGATACCACGCACGCGATCTGGGAATTGAAGTTCCATGTGAAAGTTCCTCAGCTCGCGGTGCGCGGCATCGAGATGATCCGCTTGCGCGGCACGCTCGTCTCCGGCGTCAAGGAAATTGACGATGACATCAAGAACCGGCTGATCTCCACGTACTGTTCGATCAACGAAATGATCGAGCTCTACCGCCAAGACATCCCGGTTCGCGTGACCAACGTTGCCGACACCAAGACGATCTACGAGCACATCACCACACACCTCGTGGCCTGGCGCGACCAGTTGAAACGTGGCGTGAACCTGGGTCGTGCTCCGATCGGTGACCTGATCCTCATGGATCGGTTTGCCACCACCGTCTACGCTTACGCCAAGTACCGTTTCCTGGAACAAGGCGACGAGCTCGACAGCCTGCTGGCACGTCACATCACCGGCATCATGGGTGTGTCCATGAACAACTTCTTCGACACGAAGGCAATCGCCCGGATGAAGATGAAGGAAGTCGGCGAGAACGCCACCATCGACGAGCATGGCAACACGGTCATCAACGGCAACGATACGGTGATCCCGGCTCGTGAGTCCTACTCGGAGTTCTTCGAAGAACGCCTCATCAACGGTTCATGGAGAGGAAAGAGATAAGACATGGCCAACAGCTATGAACTTGAGAGTTCACCGATTTGGATGGACGTCAAGAAAATCATTGGCTCCGGTAAGAAGCCAGTGAAATTCGAGTATCGGGGTCAACTGCACACCGAGAAGCAAGACATCACGGTTCTCAAGATCAAATCGCTGGACGTCGTTCGTGACTACTGGCGCAAGATCGGAGACCTCGTCGAGATCATGTTCCAGATGCCACTGGGCGACTACATGAACTTGCTCTATCCTTTTCGGACCAACCTGGAGTTCTCGATCAAGCGGATCGAGCTCACGGAAGGCTCCACTGAGAAGGAGCCCAACTCCAAAGTCTACGTCGAACGCTACAAGGCGGTTTTCCTCGTGGACAAGAATCCGGTGCCCGCCACAGCCGACCTGGAACAGTACGACAACGAATCGCTGAACAACGCGGACATCGTGGACGTGCGTTTGCAACTGGTAGATCGCTCGCTCGAACCCCTGCGCATCAAGACCGCGTTCGGTGTGTTCCGTGACGTCACACAAAAGCAAGTCATCCGCACGGTGCTCGGTGGTGAATCCGCCAAGGTTCTCGTGGACGGCAAGCCTTCGATTGACGGCATCAACATCGTTGAGCCTGACAACCTGGAAGAAAAAGATCACATCATCTTCCGCAACGGTGTCTCTGTGCTCTCGGTGCCCACCTATCTCCAAGAAGAGATGGGCGGTGTGTACAGTACGGGGATCGGTACGTATCTGCAGCGCTACAAGGAAAAGCGCCTGTGGTTCGTCTACCCGGTCTACGACACCAAGCGCTTCGACAAGACGCCTGACGACAAACTCATCGTCTATGCCTTGCCCCAGGACAAGTACCCGGGGTTGGATCGCACCTACAACAAGGACGGAGCGGTCGTGATGGTGGTGGCTACCTCTGGCCGTCGCTATCAGGACAGTGCAGACGTGGACTTCATGAACAAGGGGGTGGGTTTCCGCATGGCGGAGGCTCGATCCTTCATGAAGAAACCCGTGGTCCTGAAGGAAGGCGAAGGTGCCAAGGGTGTGCGGGTGAAGCTCAACCATGAGTCAGGCACGGAAGACCGGGAAGACGGTCTGAATTATGCCCCGACCGTGGAGACGTCTGCCAATCCGTTCACGGAGTACAGCCGCGTGCTCGGGATGCAAGTCGCCCAGGTGGACTTCCTGTGGGAGAACTCCAACCCTGAGCTGCTGTACCCCGGCATGCCTGTGAAGTACGTGTTCCTGGACAACAACAAGCCCGTGGAACTCAAGGGGACGGTCGTGTTCGTTCACACCCTCACCGCTTTACAGGCTCAAGGCACCAACTCCAACGTCTACAAGAACATCTCGACAGTGACGCTGCTCGTCGAACAAGTCTCCGTGGAGGCAAAGTTCAAGAACCGCCCACTGCCTCCGGCCAAACCCTATGCAAAGTTCTAGCAACCTCTACCAAGCTCTTCTGAAGTTCCTGTCACGTTTCACGGATAGGAAGATCCCCGGACCCAAGGGGGTGAGCACGGACGACAACCTCGTCCTCAGTAGCAACCCTACTGCGGAACAGATCGAAAAAGCTCAACGTCAGACCAAGGCCGTCTACCGTCTGCGAGACCCCGATGAAGTCGGGGGCTTTGAGATGGACGGCCAGGTCATCCGGGGTGACAAGTCCCTCATCAAGGTTCGCCACACACGCACGCAAGAGATCCTCCTCATGCCCAAGCGTACGTGGGAACTCCTCTTCGAAAAGGAAAAACCGTGATCACGATCGACATTGAAGAAGACGCGCTGAAAGTGGTCGGCTCCGACGAGCAAGGCGGCGTCTGGTCTCCGTCGGACACGTTCGACAAGGAAGACCATTCCATCGTTGGCGAGTACAAGCGCCAGCAATGGGAGATCAGCGACGGCCTCACGCAGATCGAACAGATCACCGCGCTGGAAGACATCTTCACCGAAGCCGGTGACGACATCTCCGAGCAAGCCGAGCAGATGCTGCAGGTGACGTTGGAGTCCATCGCCACCCGTCTCGGCCTGGAGCGTCCTGCCAAGCCGGCGCTGGAGTCTTTCAAGACCAAGCACGTGGCACTGGAAGGTCTGGGTGGCTACCTCAAGCAGATCTGGGAGCGCATCGTCGAGATGTTCAAGAAGATGTGCAAGGCCGTGCACGACTGGGTCGGCAAGATGGTCGGCAAGGAAAATGCCGCTCACGTCGACAAGGTCAAGCGTGAAGGCAAGGAGATTGCCAAGAGCGCTCCGGCAGCTCCGAAGCTCACGCAAGTGGGCAATGGCGCGGTCCAACACTTCAAACACCTGGGCAACAACTTCGACATCAAGGCACTCAACCGTGACCTCGCCGCACTGCATGCTTCCGTGAAGGCGGCTCACGGTTTTGACAAGGTGATCGGTGAAGTGCTCGGCCTTCTGAACAAGCTGGTCGAAGAACGCATCGAAGGGGAAACGGATCTGGACCCCAGCGCCATCGACGCGGTCTTTGCGCCGCTGAACGCCTACACGTCGGCACACTTCCCCACGCTCACCGACCGTGCCCACTACAGCGTCGGCATCGAGGCAGCCATGCGCAACGCGTTCCCTCACGACTCGGTGCGGGTACAACACTGCCTGGCGCTCCGAGGTCTGGCTTCGGGCATTGCCTTCTTGGCACTGGAACACAACCATCCGACGGTGCCGGTCAAGTACGTCTACGACCTGCAACATCCCAACTACAGCGACAAGCTCTCCGACACCTTCACCGCCATGGTGCCGGACGTCGGTTCGCTCCAGACCTACGCGGGCATGATCGAGAAGGTCGGCAACGACTTTGACCACGCCGCAGACAACGCGCAAGACACCATCGGCCAAGACAAGTACGTCAAGAACATGGAGCGCATCCGTGATCTGGTCGGCAAGAAGAAGAGCCCCTGGCTCAGCGCGGCGCCGGCCATGTACCGTCAGGTGCATGAACTGCAAAGCGCTGCACTGCGACTCCTTCAAGGACTGAGTTCCTCGATTCACTCCCACTGGGGCATGTACGAGATCTTCATCAAGCAGTACAGGGTCGAAAAGACCAGCTAAGCGCACACAGGAGGGGGCCTTCGGGCTCCCTCCTGTTTATGCCGTCTACTTTTCTTTTCCAAAATCCTCTGGTGAAAGCTCTTCTGGAGTGTGTCCAATGCCTAAGGCAAAAATGACCGAGCGCGAGTTCCTCATCAGTCTCGCTCTCAAGAATTACAACCAGCAGTTCGGAAAAGACTTCAGAGTCGAGGACTGCGATATCAAATCTCTCGACACCCGTGTGAACTACGATCTCAGTTATGAGGTCTGGACCAACCGGGTAGATGACTTCTTGCGCATGCGCATGCACTTGCTCCTCAGTCATGGGGATGGCCTGGGCAAGTACCGACTGGAAACAGACGGCACGCAAGACGTTGGTGGTCTCACCGACGAAGTGTTCGTGGCCTTGGGGCGGGTGGACCGCTACTACAAGGATGCGGGCATCTACAAGTTCCACCCCATCCTTCCCGACAATGCGCTCCTTCCTTACATCCTTGGCGAGGATTATGACCCGATCCTCGACGAGGCCGGGGAACCCCTCTTTACCGAAAACGGAACCTGAGGCAGACGACATGCTGACGGACCAACTCAAACAGGACATCCGTCAGTTCGTCACCGAGCTGTTGGATCAACACAATCCCCCGGTCCGCAAAGAGGATCAGCAGTCCTATGTCGAATCCCTCCAGTTCTCGCTGGCCGGGAAATCTGAAAAAGGTCACCAGCATGTCCACGCGGACATCAAGGACCGCTTCCCGTCTCTGGCCTTGATCGTCAGACGAGAAGGTGAAAACATCGTCATGGAAGTGACGGTCTCCAAAGTGCGAGGCTACTGCATGGGCGGAGCACTCATCGGGGTCATGGCTCAGTCCTTGAATCCGGAGAATGCTTCCAAGCCAATGCACACCGACTCGCGGCAGTTCATCAACGGTGAGTTGCTCTACAAGTTCACGCTACCCGACAACGTGAGAAACGCCATGCCAATCAAAGTGTTGGCTTTCATGCGGGATCTCAATGACCCCGAGGTGGACGTCCGTACGGACGTTCGAATTTTGAGTGTTGGGAAGTTACAGGGAAGCATCAATGAGCAAACTCTCTGATTTGCGTACGGGTGACGTCTTGGCTTGGAAGCGCGACAAGCGCAGCAAGATGAGCAATCTGTTCATCCGAGTCATCCGTTACTTCACGGGCGGAGAATATGGCCATGTGGGCATCGTCATTCGACTGGCCGGTTGGGCTTTTGTACTGGAGGCATCGTTGCCTCTGGTGCGTCTGTCGCTGGTGCGCCCGATGGAAGAGATCTGGCACATCCCTCTGCCCCGACGTCCCGACGAGTCCGTGATCGCACAGTACATCAACCTGGTCGGACTGAACTATTCGATCATCGACGCCTTGCGAGCGGTGTTCGGTAAGGTCAGCAAGAAGGATGACAAGTGGCAGTGTGCTGAGGTCATCATCGAGTACTGCAAGAGCATGGACTACCATCTGCCGGAGTGTGACTACACCCCCGATGCGGTGGTCAAGGCTCTTTGCAACCACTTCGTGGTGATTCCGGAACTGGTCGAGGAATAAAACACCGAATCCTTTGGTGTAACCCATCCTCTTGTTTTCGGGTGCACATTCATCACAACGAGGTAATTCATGGCTCAGTTGCGCATCGAACGCGTAAATTCGTTGCCGGCGACCTTGGAACCGTCAACCCTGTACTACGTGAAGTCCTCAGACGCTGGTCTGGTGGATCTGTACGTGACAGGCAACGATGCCTCCGAAGTCCGACACCTCATCACGAAGGCTGAAATCCAGTCCTTGATCGCTTCGGCGGTCTCGGGTATGGCTGGTGCCATCGTGGTGGTGCAGGACATCGAGGAGCGCGACGCTCTGACCTTGACGGCCTCGACTATGGTCTTGGTCCTCGATGCCACGAGCGACGAGACGGTCCAAACAGGTTCGGCACTCTACGTCTGGGACGACTCCACGGGAACGTGGTACAAGGTCGCCGAGTACGAGTCTCTCGATCTCAGCCTCGACTGGGGCTCCATCCAGGGTGGACCTGCGTCCAGCCCGTCTGCAATTGACGACGCCGTGGCGAAGTCGCATACACACAGCAACAAACCCATCCTCGACGGCCTCGGTGTCGACGAAGAAGGGTCCCTGACTTACAACAGCGCAGTGATCGCCAACGTGAAGGCAGCCCCTTCGGACTGGTGACCTCTGCTTCCGAATGAAGAATTTGGTGCGTTTCAACGTTGACGCATCTGTCTTCAGCCCTTCTACGGTGCACGCCGTGGAAGATCTCCCCTCGTGCCTCCTCTTCTCTTCACTGGAGCCTTTCTCATGGCAACTTTGCTGATCAAACGCGTCCTGGCGCTGCCCTCGACCCTGGACGCTTCCACGATGTACATCGTGAAGTCCTCGGACGCGAACTTCGCCGAGCTGTACTTCACGAACGAAGACGGCTCCGCCGTCCGTCGCATCCCCACCACCGACGACACGACCGCGCTCATCAACTCGATGCTGCCGGAAACGATCGACCGCCTGACCAGCGCCCGCCACATCACCATCGAAGGCGATGCGAGCTGGGACGTCATCTTCGACGGCTCTTCCGACGTCACCGCCAACCTCGTGCTGGCCGACACGGGCATCGTCGCCGGCGAATACGTCGTCACGACCGTCGACTCCAAGGGTCGCACCACCGGTGGCCGCAACCTGAATGCCTCCGACGTCCCGAACCTGCCCGGTTCGAAGATCGTCAGCGACATCACCGTCAACACCTCCGGCAATGCCGCCACGGCCGATGAAGCCGACAAGCTGTCCACCGCCCGCCTGATCAACGGCGTCGCCTTCGACGGCACGTCCGACATCACCATCGACGCCGTCGACTCGACCCCCCGCATCGCGGTGAGCGAGAAGGGTGCTCCGCTGGGTGTCGCCACGCTGGACGCCGATGGCCTGGTTCCCGCCAGCCAACTGCCTTCCTACGTCGATGACGTCATCGAAGTCGCCAACTTCGCTGCCCTGCCGGCGACCGGCGAAGCCAGCAAGATCTACATCACGCTGGACAACAACAAGACCTACCGCTGGGGTGGCTCGGTCTACGTCGAGATCCCGTCGGGCGTCGGCACCGCTGACAGCGCCCTGAAGCTGACGACCGCTCGCTCCATCACCGTCACCGGTGACGCCAGCTGGACGGTCTCCTTCGACGGCTCCGCCAACGTCTCGGCCGCTCTGACGCTGGCCAACAGCGGCGTGACCGCCGGCGAATACCCGGTCGTGACCGTGGACGCCAAGGGCCGCGTGACCGATGGCCGCGCTCTGGCTCTGGGTGACCTGCCTTCCGGCATCCACGCTGCGACGGCCGACTCGCTGACGCTCGGCGCTTCCGAGTGGTAATCCGTTCAGTCCCTGGACGGTGAGATGAAAGGGCCCCGTGAAAGCGGGGTCCTTTTCTCCATTACCGCTTCTCGTGTACTGAATCAAGGATTCTCCAGATGACCACGCTTCAAGTCAAAAGGGTCAACGCCGTACCCAACTCGCCCTACGATCCTTCGACGATCTATATCGTCAAGGCGGCGAACACACAGCTGGTGGAGTTGTATTTCACCAACGAAGGCGGCAGCACTCTGCGCCGTGTGTTGACCGAGGGTGATGTTGCTGCGCTCCTGTCGGCCGCCAGTGTGGCGTCTGCAGCCAAGCTCACCACGGCACGAACCATCAACGGTGTCTCTTTCGACGGCACCGCCAATATCACCATCAACGCGGTGGACTCTACGGCACGCATCGCCGTGAGTGAAAAGGGAATCCCCAACGGTGTTGCCACGCTTGACGGCAACAGCCAGGTGCCCCTCGCACAGATCAATACCCGTTTCGACAACATCGTCGAGGCGGCCAACCTCGCTTCTTTCCCGGTGTCGGGTTCGACCCTGAAGGTCTACGTCGCACTCAACACCAACCTGCTGTACCGCTGGGATGCTGGCACGACTGCCTACGTCGCCATCGGTGGCGGCACGCTGCCTGACATCATCACGGCTGGTGAATACCCGGTCGCCACGGTCAACTCCAAGGGTCTGGTGACCTCGGGTCGCAACCTGGTGGCGTCTGACATCCCGAACATCCCGGGCAGCAAGATCAACAGCGCCATCAGCGTGGACACGAGCGGCAATGCTGCAACAGCCACCAATGCGACCAAACTCGCCACCGCACGCACCATCAACGGTGTGGCGTTCGATGGCACGGCCAACATCACGATCAACGCCGTCGACTCGACTGCCCGCATCGCTTCGAGCGAGAAGGGTGTGGCCAACGGCGTCGCGACGCTGGACGCTACCGGCAAGGTCCCTGCAAGCCAACTGCCTTCCTACGTCGATGACGTGAAGGAGTACGCCAACTTCGCTGCACTGCCGGGCACGGGTGAGACGGACAAGATCTACGTCACCCTCGACGACAACCGCACCTATCGCTGGGGTGGTTCGGCCTACGTTCGCGTCGGCGCCGATGCAGCAACTGCTGACACGGCTCTGAAGCTGACCAATGCCCGCACCATTGGTTTGTCGGGTGACGGCACCTGGAGCGTGAGCTTTGACGGCTCCGCCAACGCGAGTGCTGCTCTGGTCCTGGCCAACGTCAACGCGTCGCCTCAAGCGGACACCTTCCGTCGCTGGACGGTGAACGCCAAGGGTCTGGTCACGGCCAGCTCCGCAGTGGGTTCGGCTGACATCACCGGCGCACTGGGCTACTCGCCTGTGGATCGCGCTGGCGACACGATGACCGGTGACCTCACGGTCAACAAGGCCAGTGCCGCTGTCAAGCTCAACACCACGGCAGGCACGTTCGGTGCTGTCTCCTACTCCACCGCAGGCAATCTGCGCTGGGTCGTGGGCAAGGACGCCACAGCCGAAGGCGGCTCCAACGCTGGTTCGGACTACCGCATCAACCGCTACAACGATGCTGGCGCGCTGCAGGACACTCCGGTGTTCATCAACCGCGCTTCGGGCTTCGTCGGCATCGGTCTGGGCTCGGCCACGGAACGTCTGACGGTGGGTGACCCCGCCAACGGTGTGGACGTGACGGTCGGCGTTCGTGCCAAGACAGCTGGCGGTGCCAGCACTCGTGCGCTCATCACGCAGGGTTCGGCCACCGGTTCGTTCAAGATCAAGGTCGACGCAGACGGCAACGGCAGCGAAGGTGCTTTCATCCTGGAAAACTCCACGGGTGAAATCCTGCGCACGCTGGCCACGCGTCAGGTCGTCATCGGCACCGCCGCTGCAACCGATGGCGCCAAGGTCACGGTCAACGGCACGGTCTCGGTCGCTACCGCAACGGCTTCCACTCACGCGCCCAACCTGGCCCAAGTCCGGGCCATGATGGACGAAATCCTTCATCCTTTCCTGTTCATGGGGGTCACGAATGCCCAATAGTTACGTCATTGCTGGGCAGGCGGCCCCCGCAGCGAACACCGATGCAACGTTGTACACGGTGGGTGCCGGCAAGTCCTTCGCGGCTTCCTCACTCGCCGTGGTCAACCGCGACAAGACGGTGGGTGCGGATGCCGCCGAGTTCCGCATCGCGATCGTCCCGAGTGGCGATACGCTCGCTGCGAAACACTACATCGAGTTCGACAAGTTCCTGGACTTGCGAGAAAGCATCAAGCTCATCATGGGCATGACGCTTCCTGCGGGCTGCTCGGTCATCGTTCGCAGCTCGACAGCCAACCTGTCGTTCACGCTCTTCGGCGCTGAAATCACGCCGTCGTCTTGATCCTTGTAGAAAGGAGATAGATCATGGCAAAAATCAGTGCATATCCTCTTCGCCCCAATCTGACGGGGACGGAGGAAGTAGCTGTCGCCCTCAACGGGCAGAACTTCAAGTTCCAGCTCAGCCAACTCAAGACCCTGTTCACGAAAGCGGACGTGGGTCTGGGCAACGTCGACAACACCGCCGACGCCGACAAGCCGGTCAGTGGCCCTCAAGCCCTGGCTCTTGCGGACAAGGCGGACAAGGTCCACGGGCACAAAATCGCAGACGTCGAGTTCTTGGGCGATGCCCTGAACAGCAAGTCCGATGTCGGTCACACGCACAGCAGTGCGGAGGTCGATGGTCTGGACCTGGCGCTCGCTGGCAAGTCCAATGTGGGTCACAACCACAACAGCGCTGACATCGCGGGCTTGGATCAAGCTCTTGCTGGCAAGGCTGATTCGGTCCATACGCACTCGCAAACCCAGATCGATGGTCTCACGGACACTCTGACGGGTCTGCAAACGCAGCTCACTCAGAAAGCCGGCGTGATTCACGTGCATAGCACCGGTGACATCAACGGTCTGCAAGCTTTCGTCGAACAAGTCGTGACTGACATGGGCGGCGCAGGTGGCGGTGACGTCGCAGTGGGCGCTCTGGACTGGTGAGGTCTTCTCCTCGCGACACAGCAACATGGCCAGACTGACCCCCGCAAGAGGGTCAGTCTGGCCTATTACCGACGGGTAGGCTTTCATCTAATCAAATGATGAAACATATTCTTTTCCAGGAGAAGACTGATGGGAATCGTTAACGGCAGCTCTACGCTTGCCTCTACCAACACGACGTTGATCCAAACGGTCTCGCTCGCCTGCTATTGGGCGGAGATCGACGTCGAAGTGCTGAACCCCAATGGCACCGATGCCACGGTGGAAATCGCACTGTCCCCGAACAGCGCCTCGTCCCCCAATCCCGATGACTACATCGAGAAAGGTGGCGTCTGTGCGGCCAACGGTGGCAAGATCGAACACACCAACAAGAAGGTCATTCCGGGCACCAAGGTGTTCGTGAAGGGTCCTGTCGGCATGGTCGTTCAGATCCGCGGCAAGACGGTCACGAAGCTGAACAGCTAAAGGATCCACACGATGCCCGCGCCGCTCATCCGCTATGCGCTGGATCCAACAGGTGTGAATCCCGACAACGCGGTCTCTGGTGAGATCAAGACGTTGTCGATGGGCAACCAGGTGCGCGCCGCTGCGCCCACCTATGGTCCCTTCTTCGCGGAATCGATGGTGATCTATGATCACGCGGTCAACCGACTCCTGGTGAAGGACGTCGATTACGCACTGTTGGATCTGGTCGAAGAGCCTTCGCGGCTCTACGCCAAAGAAATCATGCAGACCATTCTGGTGATCAACACGAATGTGTCGAACCAGATTCGCCTGAGCTATCAGGTCCTGGGTGGTCTGTACCAGAACAATTCCGAAGGTCTCATCGAGATGTACGACACCATCATGAATGATGGTCGTCCTGTCGATTGGACCAACGTGATCAACACCCCGTCGGAGTACCCTCCGCAGCCTCACCTGCATGAAGTGCAGGACATCGCAGGCTGGGGTCCGGTCGTGGTGGCACTGGAGCGGATCCGTGCGGCAATCGTGCTGTCGAACATCCCGGCTTTCGAGTCGCTGATCGACTGGGTGAAGGCGTATGCCAGTCCTTCTGTCATCTTCGACCCCACGGTCGTGCAGATGAACGCGGGACAGTCGCAGACGTTCAACATCACGACGAGCAACCGTGACAATGGCACGGAGCTCTTCTGGACGATCCAGCATCACGGCACTTCGGACCTCAACTTCGAACAGGTGTCGGGCAGCTTCGTGCTGTTCCAAAACCGCAGCAGCTTCACGATCAACCTGTCGGATCTGCCTCCGAACACGAATCGGACGTTTGACGTCTTGATCCGTGCGGACAGCGTGACCGGTGGTGTGCTCACCAAGATCGAAGGCATCATCTACATCGGCAACACGTTCTCTCCGGCGAACATGTTCGACTTGCTGACGGCCTGCTGCCTGTACGAGGACGGCATGCCGCCCACGGTCGAGAGCATGTACGTCATTGGCAAAGGGTAATCCATGCGCATCAATTCCTCTCCAAGCGCTGGTTCGACCATCGTGGACAAGCTCAAGATCTACGAGGGTGGCACGGGCGCGGCAGATGCTGCGGCGGCTCGAACCGCGTTTGGCCTTGTGGCTTCGGCAGACTCCAACCAGGCCAACGGTCACGCCGGCCTGGACGGTAACGGTCTGCTGAGTGCCTCGGTGATCCCCGATGACGGGGCTGCGCCGATCAGCCTGCAAGGTCCCACGTCGGCGATCGTCAACCGGACGATCTCCTTCACGATCACCAACTACGACATCTTCACGGCTTACAGCATCAGCGCCACGCTGGGCACGGTCGTGCAAGACAAGTCCACGCTGTACTACACCGCAGGCGCCACGCCGGGTGCAGGCACGATCGTCATCAATGGTCGCACGGTGAACGTGACGGTGCAGGGTGTTCAGCCTGTGGCGCCCACGTTGTCTGGCAACGACAATGGTGGTACGTCCACCAACGTCGTGGTCAACGGCATGACGTCGGCGTTCGCGATGAATACGACGAGTGCCAACACGCACCTGAACAGTGACTGGCAACTCGCCTCGGACATCAACTTCACGACCATCGTTCAGCAATCGCTGGCCGATGCAACGAACAAGCTGGGCTGGACGGCTGGCAGTCTTGCGACTTCCACGACGTACTACCTGCGTGCCCGTCACCGTGACAACACTGGCGCTGTCAGCGACTGGTCCAACACGGTGACCGTGACCACCAAGGCAACCTTCTACATCCAGACGGAAGAAGCACGTCTGGTTCCGGCCAATCCGAGCGGCAGCGTGACCCAATACGGTTTCACGGTGGCCATCGACGGTACGGGCCAACGTGTGGCTGTCAGTCACATGAACGGCGCTCAGACGAGCTGCGTGGTCTATGTCTTCGTTCGCAGCGGTTCGACCTGGACGCTGGAGCAAACGCTCACCGACGCACAGAACAACTTCGGTCAAAAGGGCATCTCGATGACCTCGGCCGGTGACAAGCTGTTGGCTGCCGGTACGTCGCAGTGCTACCTCTATACGCGTTCGGGTTCCACCTGGACGAAACAAGGGGCAATCTCCCAGTGGACGGGTTACTACTTCGACACCTGCTGCATCTCGCCGGATGGCACGCGCGCGGCGATCACCGCACACGTGGACGTGTCGCCGTTCGACGGCTCGACACGAACCTATACGGTGGGTGCGACGTCGCTGACCTTCGAAGCGACGCTGACCAATCCGCAAAACACGACCAACAGCTGGTACGGTATCGAGCTCTCGATGAGCACGGACGCCACGTACCTGTTGAGCAAGGTGGGTAACAGCGCTTCCGGAGGCACGGTGGGCGCAAACGTCTTCCTGCGCACCGGCACGTCCTGGGCACATCAGCAGTACCTGGACTTCGGCCAGGCTAGTGACTCGGGTTCGGGCTCCGCAGCACTGAACGGCACGGGCGACCGTGCGGTGGTTGTGGTGAAGTCGGGTGCCAGCACTTACGCTGTCGTGGTGTGGAAACGCACCAACACCACCTGGGCGCAAGAACAAACGCTCATCAGCAACGCATCTGTCGGTACGTCGAAAGTGCGGATCAATTCCGCGGGCGATGAGATCGCACACGCCACTGCCAACGGTGCTGCCATCTACACCCGAGCCAACACGACTTGGACACTCAGGACCACGTTGACCTACAGCGTCACTGCTGACAAGGCGATCACGGCTCTGGCACTGTCCGCTGACGGTACCCGTCTGATCAACTCGAACTACACGGCCACTGTCAACGCTGTCTCTTCGGCGGGTGTTGCCTACATCCACACTTCCTGATCACTTTTCCCCTCACAAGGAATTTTCCCATGTCCGATGCAAACGACAAGATCTACGCCCGCGTTGTCGACGACGAAGTCGCCGAGTACCCGGTGCTGCCCCTGCACATCACCAACCGCGGCCATCCCCTGGACTGGTATGTCGAGGTGACCTTCGACAAGAAGCCCGACGTGCCCGAGTTCCACTGGCTCCAGGAAACCCTGACGGTCTCTCGCAGCCTGTCCACCGGTCAACTGCGCGTGCGCGCCAGCTACACGGTCGTGCCCGAGACGCTGGCCGCTCTGCTCAACACCCTGCGCCTGCCGGGTGAGACGCCGGGCACGCTCAGCGACACGCCCATGTCCATCGCCGACGTGCCGCCGGCCAAGGTCCAGCGCATCGCGCATCTCGCCACGTACTACGCGGACGAGAAGCTCCACGCCTGGGTGCAGACCCGCAACTACGACAGCATCACGTCGGCCGCCTCCTATCGCGGCTCGTCGGTGGGCAACTTCAACGCCGAAGGCACCCGTGCTTTCGAAGTGCGTGACCAGACCTGGCAAGCGCTGTACGACTATCTGGGCAAGGTCATGACCGCGCAGCTGCCGGTGCCGATCCGCCTGGAAGACATCGACGCGATCCTGCCGCCGATGACCTGGGCGTCCTGACCCACACCTCAACGTGCCCAGGACTCTGAGAAGAGTCCTGGGTGCTTTGTCTGATACCTCGTTTTCCGGAGTTCCTACATGCCACGTACGAACAGTTCTCCGAGCGCGGGCAGCACTGTGGTCGACAAGCTCAAGTCCTACGAAGGTGGGACGGGCCAGACGACCGCGAGCGCAGCTCTTGCCGCTCTTGGAGGTGTGCCTGCCTCCAGCATCAACCAAGCCAACGGTGTGGCCGGTCTCGATGCGAACCAAAAGCTCTCGGCAGCCGTGCTGCCCGCAGACAACATCAGTGTCGTGAGCGCACAAGGCCCGACGACTCTGGTCAAGGGTTTCGTGGGTTATTACACCATCACGAACTACGACGCGTTCGCCAACTATTCGCTCACGGCCATCTCTGGCACCGTGTCGCGTGCAGGTGCGCTGATCACGTACACGGCGCCGAGCTCTCCTGGTGCGGGTGGCTTCACCCTTGCTGGTCGCGCTTTCAACGTCACGGTCACGGACTTCGCGCCTGTGACGCCGACGCTGGCCGCCACGGACACCGGCAACGGTGCAGGTACGGCGATGATCCGTGCTCAGGGTAACGCCTTCTCGATGCAAGGCAACTCGGACACGCACCTGAACACCGACTGGCAAGTGGCCAGCGACGCCAACTTCAGCAGCATCGTGCTGCAATCGCTGGCGGATGCGTCCAACAAGACGGCCTGGAACGCTACGCCGGTGAACCTGTCGACGACGTACTACGTGCGTTGCCGTTATCGTTCGAGTGGCAACTTCGTCAGCCAGTGGTCCAACACCGTCACGGTCACGACCAAGGCTGCGTACAACATCAACACCGAGATCTCGGCGTTCTCCAGCCCCAGTCCCGTGGCACAAGAGCAGTTCGGTGTCGGTTGTTCGCTGTCTGGCGACGGCAACCGTCTGGCGGTCGGTTCGATGGACGGCAACAATAACATCGGTGCGGTCTACGTCTACGTGCGCAATGGCTCGACCTGGTCACTGGAACAAAAGATCTCCAGTCCCTACAGCCCTGCAAGCAACTGGTTCGGTTTCTCCACGGCGCTGGATGACACCGGCACCCGCATGATGGTGGGTGTGCCGTATGGCAAGGTCAATTCGGGCGGCTACAACACAGGCGGCAACGTTCTCGTGTACCTGCGTACCGGTAGCACCTGGGCGCTGGAAGCCACGCTGCAGGTGACCAACTTTGGCGGTCTGGAGACTTTCAACCAGGCCCTGGGTTGGTGTGTGGCGTGCGATTCCGACGCCACGCGAATCATCGCTGGCTCTCCGCTCGCCTATATCGACAGTTCGAACTCTGTCGGAGGATTCTATATCTTCAAACGCACGGGTACCAGCTGGGCCGTGGAGAAGCAAAAGTTCTCCGACACCGCCCAGGCTAATTCTCAATTCGGCAACGCAGTGACCATCAGTCCCGATGGTTCTCGGGTTGCGGTGGGATGTCCTCGCTACGGCACGGACCATGGTTCGGTGTGTATCTACGTGCGCTCCGGAACCAGCTGGGCTCAGGAAGGCAGTACCATCATCGGGAGCACTGCCAACACCGCCATCGGTACGTCGGTGAGGATCGACTCCACGGGCACGCGCCTGATCATCGGTGGTCCGTACTACCCCACCGGAAGCGCTGGCGGTGTGGCATACATCTACCTGCGCACCGGCAGCGCCTGGGCGCTGGAAGCCACGCTGACTTACAACCCCTCTGGAACGGGTGCCCTGTTTGGCAAACGGGTGCACATCAACGCCGCTGGCAACAAAGCCTACATCGTCAGCGAGAACGTCGTGAACGCGCGAGTGAGCGGTACCATTTCGGTGTACACCCGCTCTGGCACCACGTGGAGTTTTAGCTACAAGTTCACGCCCGCCTCCCCGGCCGGCAACGACATCATCTCCAACTTTGGCGGTATTGCCAACTCCAACGGCACGGATGCTTTTTCCGTCAACAAAGATGAAAACACCCTCGCCATTGGCAGCTATGCTTCCACTGCGGGCAACAACACCATCGCCAACTGCGGCAAGGTCAACGTCTTCGTGGCGACCTGATCTGACACCATCCAGACAACAAGGAACTCAACATGGATGAAACTCAAAATCAACCTTCGGGTCAACCTCCCGCCCACAAGAAGCGCCGCTGGCGTGAGAAGGGCAAGCTGAAGCCGCGCTTTCGCTTCACCTTCATCTGGATCATCGGTCTCATCGTCCTGCTGGGTTCCCTGGCCACGGACCCTGACACCGGCCTGATCCGCTCGCTGCCGTTCGGCGCTGGCACGGTCGCGACCTTCGTGATCATGACCCGTGCCATCTGGTACATCTCGCTGCTGCACTTCGCCCGCAAGGGTCTCATGGACTACTTCGATCTCGAAGAAGCCTGGGAGATCTGCAAGAACGATCCGAAGGCTGCGGGCCTGTACAGCATCGGTGCGGGCCTGTACACGATCGGCATGGCGATTGCCATCTGGGCGGCGGTGACGCACTAGCGTGACGAGGAGGGGAGAGTGGTGGCTCTCCCCTTCATCCATCATGAAGAAGTACCTCACCATCGTCTTGCTGTGCGTCCTGAGTCTCTTCGTGAGCCAGGTTCAAGCACAAAACCCCAAGACCTACATCCCGAAAAACGCTATCACCCTGTTGCCTACGCTCAAGGGTGAAGTGAACAACGCATTTCCGAATACCACCATTCCTCAATACTTCGGTGCGCTGATCGAGCACGAGAGCTGCATTTCGCTGACCCACTCCAGGTGCTGGTCTTCGACCTCCGCTCTTGACACACCCAGAGAGTTGGGAATCGGACTCGGTCAAATCACCAAGGCTTACAACACCGACGGGAGCATACGCTTTGACTCCCTGTCAGACTTACGACGAGCGCACATGGCGGAACTCCAGGAACTGTCCTGGGACAACGTTCGCCAGCGCCCCGATCTTCAGATGCGCGCCATCATTCTCATGACCGCTGACAACCGCAAGACCTTCTGGCAAGTCAAGCAGGAGATCGAGAATGCCAAGATGGCCGACGCTGCCTACAACGCAGGTCCTTCGCGTATCGCCAAGAAACGACTGCAATGTTCACTCAGCAAGGGGTGTGATCCCCAGATCTGGGATGACAACGTCGAGAACATCAACGTCACCGGAACAAAGGTTCTCTACGGGAACCGCACGGCGCACGACATCATGACGCATCACGTCAGCGATGTTTGGATGCGCATGGACAAGTACAAGCCCTACCTGGGCAGTACTGTCCGACTTGGGCAAAACCCATAAGCAACGGCGGGAGCAGGGGAAACCCTAGCTCCCGCTTTTGCCGTCTGATGAAAAAATTTTCACTCTGAGCCATCGTTTGAATAGGGACGAGGGGAAGACTTTCAACCCTCCTCTCGGACACATATACTTCTCTCGGAGACACCCATGTACAGTCACAGACTGGGTCTTCCGCATGAGTATGGAAGTTATTATAGAGATGGCATAAGGTATGGCTTAGGGCCAAGTGTCATCTTTGTTTTTGGCTCCAATCTCCTGGGAATTCATGGCAACGGTGCTGCCAAGATCGCTCTGGACGAGTACGCTGCCATTCGGGGTCAGGGTGAAGGCCTGCAAGGCCGCTCCTACGGGATCCCAACGCGCGTGCGTCCGTATCAGAGCTTGCTGCTCGGGGAGATCCGCAAGCACGTGGATCGCTTCGCGATGGCGGTGCAGCAAAACCCTCACTTGTACTTCTTTGTGACAGCAATAGGCACTGGCCATGCTGGTTACAAGGACGAGGACATCGCACCGATGTTTCGCGGTATTCCCCGGTGCTGGTTCAACGAGAGATGGATTCCCTATCTCGAAGGTCGATAACTACAAATCTGGAGCAGATCAAGAATGACGAGTGGTACCGAGGCCCAGCGGGGCAAATTCATTGTCCTGGAAGGTCCGGACTTCTGTGGGAAAACCACCCACACTGACCTTCTTGCCGCTGAGCTCACGCAGATGAACGTCGACTTCGTTCGTGTTCGGGAGCCGGGTGGCACCGACATGGGCGAGATCGTCCGAAACATCCTCAAGGGCGACAAGTCCTTGGTGGACAACGCTGAGCTGCTGCTCTTTGCAGCAGCTCGTGCTCAAATCGTGCAGACCGTGATCGAGCCAGCATTGGCTGCGGGCAAGTGGGTGATCGCTGATCGCTTCTTGCCCTCCACGATCGCTATGCAGTACTACGCCCGCGGTCATGCCGAGCGCCTGTCTGTGGAAGGTGTGAAGACGCTGACGGACATGATGGTGCAACCTGCATCGTTTCGGCATCCGGTGATTCCGGATCTGACGGTCTTCCTGATGCCCGACGAAGAGATCCTGGAAGCGCGTGCTGCCAAGCGCCGTGAAGGCCTGGATCGTCTCGAAGACGACTTCGACTTCGTCACCCGTGTGCGCCAAGGCTACCGGTTGCTGACATGCAACCAGGCCCTCGTCAACGGGGAGAGCAACGGCTCGTGCCACTACTACGGCATCCACTACAGCAAGCGCAAGGAAGTCATCTTGCAAACGGTTGAACAAGACCCTCAGGAAATCTTCAAGAGGATCTGCCTATCTGTTGCTCGCATGGTCCACGACAGTGAAAGGGTGACCCAATGATCCGGATCCATCAGGTCTGGCCTTTCTTCCCGCTCAACGAAGAGATGGACAAAGGAGCTGGTAACGCGCTCCTGCTGCGTCGCGAAGAAGTCTACGCGATGTTCCAGAAGTTCAGTGAGACCATCGACGTCACTCGTGAAGACGGTGGTACCAAGCGTGAAGACGCGGAGAAGCTGCGCGCCTCGGCCAACTATGTCATGTACATGTTGGACCCGATGGCCATCTGCGCCAAGGCCCTGATCGACCTGACCTTGGATCTGGCCAATCGCCCCAAGCGAACCGTCATCGTGCTCTGTCGGTTCTCTCTCAATGACTTCATGAACCCCGAAGTCAGCGATGCCATTCAGCATCTGCTGCGCATCTTCGGTGAAAACGAGATCCAGTACTGCGACCGTTTCCACCAGCTTCTGGGTTTCCTGGAAGAGCGTCAACCTCAAAAAACTCAAGAAGCTCCAACATGACACAAGTTGTCCACGCACAATACGAACGCATGCTCGGCCGCGTCTTCCGTGAAGGCCACGATCATGTCGACCGCACCGGCAAGGGCCGCCGCACGGTCTTCGGCTTCCAAGAACGCTTTGATGTCTCCGACGGCACCGTGCCGATCCCGACGTCGCGCCGTGCGCCCTACAAGGGTGCCATCGAAGAGATGATCTGGATCATCTCCGGCTCCACCTCCGAGAAGGACCTGCGCGAACGCGGCTGCCAGTTCTGGAGCCAGTGGGGTGTCAAGGAAGCCGACATCGACAAGTTCATCGACAAGTACATGGCCGCCGTCATCGAGGGTCAGGGTCACCCGGACGAGTCCCGCCGGATGATCAAGGGCGCCATGATGGAGAAGTACCTCGACTCCATCGGCCCCATGTACGGCTTCAACTGGCGCGATGCACCTCGCAAGATGGAAGACGGTGAGCTCTGCCCGAATCCGTTCTGGCCCAAGGTGCCGTTGGACGAGCTGCCCTCGGACAAGGTGGCCAAGTACAAGGCTGAATACGAGGAACTGGTCGCCGCCGAAGTGAAGGTGCCCGAGTTCGCCGAGTTCGCCAGCAACCGCTACTACCGCACCTGTGACCAGTTCAACGAAGTGCTGCGCAATCTGCGGGCTCGTCCCTTCAGCGCACGCCATGTCGTGAATGCCTGGATTCCGCAATACGTGCCTTTCGAGGACCTGGACGTCGCTGAGAACGTCCTGCTGGGCCGCGGCAGCCTGTCGGTGTGCCATGCGATGTTCCAGTTCAACGTCACGCCGCCCAAGGAAGAAGGTGGCAAGAACCGCCTGTCGCTGCTGATGTACCAGCGCAGCGTCGACACGGCCATTGGTGCAGTGTCCAACATCACGCAGTACGCGGTGCTCCTGCACCTCGTGGCGCACTGTCTGGAGATGGATCCGATGGACTTCATCTACACCACCGGCGACACCCACATCTACCTCAACCATCTGGCGGGTGTGGAAGAGCAGCTGAAGCGGGAAACCCACCCCGCTCCCAAGATCTGGATCAATCCGAACAAGAAGGACATCTTCCAGATCACCAGCGCCGACATCGAGATCCAGGGTTACCAACACTCTGGTGAACTGAAATACGAGGTGGCACGGTGACGGTCCGCCTCATCTTTGCTCAGTCCTCCAATGGCTACATTGGCAAGGACAACGAGCTCCTGTTCCAGTTGCCTGAAGACATGGCCACCTTCAAGCTGAAGACCCAAGGATCCACCGTGATCATGGGTCGGAAAACCTGGATGAGCATCCCGAAGAAGTTCCGTCCATTGCCGGGTCGTCGCAACGTGGTTCTCACGACGTCGACCAACCTGGACGACTTCCAAGGTGCTGTCGTTTACCAAGAACTCAAACAGGCTATCGCTGACTTCTCTGGAAATGGTCCGATTTGGATCATTGGAGGTGAACGTCTTTACAACGAAGCTCTCGCTCTTGCAGACGAGATCCATGAAACCCTGGTGTATCAGGCCTTTGAAGGCGATGCACGAGCACCGGTCATTGACCACAAGCTTTGGACGCGTGTTCGGTCCTCACCCGAAAAGGAACACAACGGACTGATGTACCAGTTCAACATCTATGTCAGGAAACATCATGACCAAACAACTGAGCAAAAAGCACCCCCCGGTGAAGAAGCCGGCCAAGTTCGCCAAGAAGCCCACAACGTCGGCATCCCCGTCTCCCTCCACCGCGAACCCCTCAAAGGTGGTCGTTGCGAAGGCGCCGGCAACCGCGGCGACGGCAGCTGTCAAGAAAGCGGACCCGGTGAAGACCGTCCTCGCACCTGTGGTGCAGACGACCGCGCCCGCTGCGCAAAAGCCGCAGCTGAAGCCGGCCTCGAAGCCCGCTGAAAAGCACGCAACCACGACGCCGACCATCGGCAAGATCGTGGACGCCGGCGTCAAGCGGGTGGTGAAGGCGGTCAAGAAGGTCGTCGTGAAGAAGGCCGTGGCCAAAACCACCTCGCAGCTGCGCAAGGCCGCTGAAAAGGTCGAAGCCAAGGACGAGACCGCTTCTCGCACCCTGCGCCGCACGGCCGACAAGCTGGAACAGGCCGTCGGCCTGAAGCGTCACGTCACTCCCAAGAAGCCGGCCAAGGACGAAGCGTCTGCCGGTCTTGCGATCGCACACCGCATCATGGCGGTGTCCACCGAGACCAAGACTGCCAGCACCGAGCCGCCGCCGTGGGAAGAGACCTTCAAGCCCACCGCTTCGATCGCCGCTCCCGCGGCTGCCGTCGTCGTGGCCGCGCATCCCGTTGCACCGTCTGTCCCCAAGGCAGTCAAGCAACAGCGTGCCGACAACGAGGTCTCTGTGGCTCCGGGCATCTCCTTCGCGCAAGCGATGGACATGGGTCGTCGTGGCGTGATCACGCAGATCGTCAAGCCGGCACCGGTGAAGAAGAACGCTGATGGATCGATCAACTTCGGTCAAATCCTCGGCGCGCGCTAAACGCCAACTGGACCTGGAGCTGTCAAGGCTCTGGGTCCTTTTGGTCCGTCAACGAGAATGTCATGCCTGAAACGTCATTGGTTGATGACTATGTGTCCAACCCGATCACCGTCTTTGATCGAGCCAGCGGCAAGTACAACTCCTTGTTCTCCAGCCTGCCTGAAGAGATCACCCAGTTCAGTCTGCGAGTGCTCAGTTACCTGAACTTCTTTGTCCGCTATACCTACCGAGGTGTGAACCGCGGATTCGAAATCCAACATCGGGTGGCCTCTGGCGTGAATGTCAAGACCATTCCCGAGACCGCTGAGGTGACGCTGGTGGCGCGTCCCTTGAAAGACCGGTACTTCGAACAACCCATTGTGCACGGTCGCTGGCATCTGCTGGCGCCCCGCTTTGCCTCACAGTTGATCGAACTCACCTATGAGTACCCCGACAACTACGTGGGACAGACGATCTACTGCACCTGGAACGTCCCAGACAACAAGGACCAACGCCGAGCAAAGGCATACCTGCACGCACTGGGTGGCAACTACGTGAGCGCTGTGGTGACGGAGCTGGAAGAACAGGTCAGGATCATCTTCAGCAACCGCTCAGGCAAGCTCGATGAACTGGTGTTCAACTGGCTCCCGGATACCAAAGAAGGCTTGGTCCTCTTGTGTACGCATCCCAACGGCCCCTATTACTTCAATCCAGGTAAGCGACAACTCCCTCACGTCGAGTACTTGAAATACGCCAACATCGTGGTGGATTGCTACCACCAGGCGAACGAGGGAACCAACTGGGGTAACTTTCAACGCAAAAAGAAATAGGTGAGACCTATGTCGTTGAGCAAGTTTGATGAGTTTCGGACTTACACCGTGATCGAGAACCCCTTTCTCTTTCATGGGTTTCCGAGGAAGATCAATCACATCACCATCGCACCGGTGAAGAACTGTGGTTGCCTGATGATTGAAATGGGCTCGCCTCAATCAGGCTTGCACCACTTTCTCGTGAAGGAGGAGTTCTTGCAAGGGAAACAAGAACCGATCCACAGTGCAATCACGCACATCCGTGACCAGATGTTCCACATCCTCTCGGCTGACCCTACAAAACACATCTATCCCGTCGAGTAAACAACAATGGCAACTCCTGAATACTTCAACATCCAGCCCGCAGATCCGCTGATGGATCGCGAGTCCTTCAGTCAGCTCATGGGACATCTGTTGCGCTGGGCTAAGGCCGAGAACTACGATCCGAGCGTGGCTGGCTTCATCGGGGCGATCGCTCCGATCTATGGCGCCGCGCAGAACAACATGAGCGTCATCACTCATGTGACCCGGATCCTGACGGTGGTCATGACCGATCCGCGTTTCAAGGTGAAGATGACACCGGACACGCTCAGTGATCTGTTGTGCGCGCCGTTTCGGATCAAGCACATCTCCCAGAGACTGCACACGTCCAGCAACGCCGACACCTCCAGCATCACGCTGACGGTGGAAGAGTACGTCGAAGGTCTGGTCTTTCACCTGGGTGACATGCTGCGCAACTCTCCTACGGGGCGTCTGACGGAAGAAGACTTCCGCTACCAGTTCGATCCAACGGTGCTGGCGCTCATGCGCTACGTCAAGAAAAACGGCACCAAGGACCTCACCATGCGCACGCTGGCTACGGAACTCTTCCCGGTCTACAAGTACATGATCGAGGATCTGGCGGACCTGACGCGCGTCGTCTACGATGCCTATCTCAAGGCAGTGCAAGAACCGGCCTTCGAGTTGCCTCAGATCTCGGTCAGTGAGCACCTGCTCAATGTGCTTGTGGCGCCCGTCAGCACGGGTCCGCATGGCCTGCTCGGGTTCAGCAAGCGCTACACGGACTTGCGTCCGGTGCAGGACTTCTACCTCTCCATGATCAAGACCATGCTCGGCCAGTTCTCAGTGGCCAAGGTGGATTGGTGTATGGACAACTTCAAGGACCTTCATGGGGACACCCAATCCAAGGACAAGCGCCAAGTTCAATGACCGCGATGCGATTGGAGGTCTGGTGCAGGCCATCCGAGAGCACCACGGTGAGACACAAGCGCACGTCGAAAGCGCCATCGGCGTGGAACACTCCACGCTTTCGCGTACCGAGAATGGTCAGCGTTCACTGAAGTTCACGGAAGCCTGCTACTTCTGTGACCTCTTTGGTCTGACCATTACCGAGTACACCGATCTGTTCGAAGAACTACGCACCACCAGGACCGAGAACGAGACCTGGCGGGACGTAGCAGGCTGTATCTACCAAGCGTTTTTGCTTCGTAAGGAGTATCCGGCCGGATGCACCGATTGATTCCACGGCGGTAAAAGTAGTGGCTGATCATCTGGATCAGCCACTACTCACGCAACGTGGAGTCAGTTATGGAAATGAAGTACGCAGCATTGCACCGGACGAGCGCGTCACCGGCGCAACGCATCTTCTGGAACGGTATACCGTCAGAAGTCCAAGATCTTTACATGATCTCGGTCTCAGGACAGTACGTACGGGTGGTCATCGAGTTGCCTGACAGCGACGAGATGTTCTTCTCCCTCGTGCTCACCTTGGGTCGAACGCTCATGACGTTCTTTCACAAGACGCTTCGCGAAGAGGTCGAAGTGGCCATCGATGGCCGCTCACTTGAAGACGCAGCGCTTGACGCTGTGGCTTCGAGCTTTCGAGCTCTCAACCCCCTGGACACCATTTCTCTCAGAGGAGACGGTGCGTTCCTGATGTTCATTCGTCAACAAAAGGGCGCTCCGGCAGACACATGTTTTACGGACCTGCTGTAGCGGTATGTATTCTGTCGTTCATTGTCTACTGTCTACTCGCCTTCATGTTCGCACAGTACGTGAGGTGTGAGATTTACAAGTACACGAACCATTCGCACTACCGCCGCCATTTCACCCCTTGGGTGAAGCGCCGCCTTCGGCTCATCTTGGTCTTGGGATTCATCCCAGGTGTCCAGTTCCTGGTGGGCTTTGGCTTCATGCTCTACGGGATCGGGTGTTTGCTCGTCAAACTCAAAGACTTCACGATCGATGTCAGCGACATGTTGAGGACACTCAAACCAAGGAAACCACTATGAACGAGGAAGGCGTCCCTTTCAAGCGAGGCCTGTCCTTGCGAGACGTTGTCGCACCTGAGCGTCAACACGTCCTGGATGCTCTCGCAAAAGGAGACCAGGACAACCTGGCCACCTACAGCGACGAGAACGCCAACCTCATCCTCGGCCTGGAGTATCGCTACCAGCGCATGGTGCGTCTGTGGGGTGATACTCTGCAATACAACGGCACGCTTCATGTGGATATTCGCAGAAGCCTGAACGGAGCCACTGCACAGTACACGATCTTCCGTACCAAGGGCAAGCACGACATGCTGCGTACCTACCTCGATGAATTTGAGGAAGCCATCCGCTGCACCTACCCTGGCATGGCCTCCAAGGAAAATCTGTAAACCAGGGGACGGGGGTAACCTCGTCCTCTTGTACCGTCAACTATTTGGGAGATCGAATTGGATACCAATACCTTGTATCAACCCCATCATGATGGGGTCATGGGCTTTGATGAAGAAACCGGCCTGCAATATCTGTGCCTTCTCAACGACTTCCGACGCTTCAGTGAGATGGTGCTCAACCGCTATGAGCAACTCAGTCGGGGACAAGTCGCATACATCGGTGTGGTCAGCTATGCCCACGCTGAGTTCGTGAAATCCGGCACACACGGGCCACTCAGAACTGCTCTGGACAAGTTCTTCTCCTGGATACCGCAGGGGTCACTGCGCACGCAGCTGCTGCAGCTCGACCAGTACGTCAACGTGATCACACATCCCGAGTGGCGCGAGTCGACGCAGTTCGGGAACGTCCTACCGAAGCACATCAGGAGCGTCCACTTCCACTGCCACTACAGTCGTGGTGGTCAGAACTGGGACATGGACCCCGGACTCAAGATCACGATCCATGTGCAGAAAGCTGTCGGCAGCGAAAAGCTGGAACTCTTCGTCATGGAAGAGGAACGCATGATCTACGGTCCTCAATTGACCCGCTACAAGAAGGTCGAGAAAGACTTCAACGTTCGCCAGGTTGTCTTCGACTACGTCCTGAAGATCATGGGTGACTGACACCGTGACGGCATAGACCCCCTAGGAGCTTCGCGGCTCCTAGGGGGCATGTCGTTCTTTTTTGGCTAAGCCACTGCGAAGAGGTCATCGCTTGCGTTGGAGGGTGCCGACTTCAGTCTCGGGAAAGAGGTCTTCTCACCGCGCACGTCCGACGCGATTGGCATCTTGTACGGGAACTTGTACAGGAAGTAGCGCTTGTCTTCGTCAACGATCGTCGGGATCCGGTGCTTTTCACGGAAGACCGACAGATACGTTTCTTTGTTGTGTTTGAAGAGATGGATCAGGATGCAGCAGTCGTAGACGCGATCCAGACCCTTCGTGCGTTCCCAGTAACCGCGCTCAGCGATTTCCTTGACGAACTGATCTTCAGGTGTGCCTGCACGGATCAGGCCTTTGGCCTCCGTGGAAAGTTGGTGCGGCGTGATGAAGGCAATGCCCTTGCCAGCGCAGAAGTTGCGCACGCGCGAAAGTTGGTCCATCACGTCCGTGCCCGAGGGACCGGTGGTGATACAGCCGGTGGTCGGGAGCTTGGAGAGGTAGTCCACCATGAGCACTTCGACCGCATAGCCTTGCGCTTCGAGCTCGATGATGTAGTTGCAAAGCGACTTGTAGGTCCACTGGCTGGGATCCACCCGGCGCATCTTGATGTGGAAGCCCGTCGCTTGGAGTTTGCTCTGAACGTACTCGGCAAGTTCGTCCACCGTGAGCTTGTTGATCTCGTCGTCGGTGATCCGCTCGTGCGTCTCGTCGTGTTTGAGGTACTGGTACAGGAACTGCAGGTTCTGGACGATGTCGTCCTCGAACGAGATCCGTAGCAGCAACGGTTTCTTGTTGGGGTCAGTGGTGTGGGGTGAGTTGTACTGCGCGATCTGCGCAAAGCACGACAGCGTGAAGCCCGTCTTGTACTTGTGCTGCAACGCCCCGATCACGGTGGTCTCGACTCGGAAGCCGCCCTGCAAGGCCTCGTTCACATCCTGCCAGCCCGTCTTGTAGATGCGAGCACCGGTGGTGCTCTTCTGGACGGCGGTGAATGCGTCGCGCAACGATTCCTTGTTACCGATGTCGATCTCACCCATGACGGCCGGATCCTTACCGCCGCCATTGATGTGCATGGGTTCGAGCTGGGCGATCAACTCAGCAATGAACTGGTTGACGTCCTTGATGGACTCCCGCTCGAACTTGAACTTCGTGGATGCCACGCTGAGCAAATTGCCCACCGTCTGCTCTTTGAAGTGGTTGTTGATCGAGTTGCGGATGTTGACGATGCTGCGTTTCAGAGACGCATCCGTGATGTCAGGCTCGATCCCCTGACGGATGGCTTCGTACAGCTTGTCGTCGTTTACGCAGTTGATACGGATTCGCTGAAGGAACTCCGCCTTGTCGTAAACGTGATCTTGTGGAACAGTGCACATCTCAAGCACTGTGGCCTTCAAGGCCAGGATGACTTCACGGTCCGTATTCAGACCGATGCCCACCTCACCAACCTTGACATTTTCCAGCACAGTGCGGACAAGTTCGGTGCTGTTGTCGGAACGGTCGGCTAGCAGACTTTCTCTGTAGAGGAGTGTGATACTCTTGCAGAGCAAAAGTTTGTTGTCCACGGTGATACCTTTAGGCTGTTATCTTTTGAGGCAACAAGCTCAGGTGGATCTGGAGTCCATCAAGAGGGTGCCGCATGTCTTCCCGCATGGGAACCACAACATAAGTTCGACCTTCTTTTTTCTATAGGGGTTGAGCCAGAAGTTCGATTATATGAAGGGATCACGATGCACCAATCGCCCAATGTGCTGCTGAAATCCATCGCAGTGCCGGGTTGGATTTATCGCGCCGTGCTGCAAGCCAAGCGCTCGGCAGCAGATCTGTCCAACTACGGCACCCTGCGCCAGTTCCTTTCCATTGACGACTTCGCTCAATGGTGGTACGTGAACAACGGCCTGAAGATCGACAACCTCTACTTCACCGACGCTGTGGGTGGTTGGCGGTTCTTCGATGGCCTCGCTTCTGCTGAAGAGCAGGAGATCCAGAACTCTGTTGCACCCTTATCAGGTTCAGAGGAAATCGCGAGTAGCGTTAAAACCAGGCTCACGCTTGACAAGAACAGCTGGCAGGCTGCTTCCGTGCAAGATGTTGACTACGAATTTGTCCTTTTGGACAACAAAATCTATGTGATCCTTCATGAAGGATTTTTGAAAACCTGTGAAGACCCGCAAAAGCGTTTGGCCTTCGTCCGCGACTACCTGAAGAAATGCTATTCTATGACATCGATCGCCGATGTTTCCAAGATGGCTGTCTTCACCTCCTACGTCAACCATCTCGCAAACTGATCTACTCGTTTCCCCTTTTGCATCTCCACTGATAAGGAAGCAACATGCCTCAATTGTCTTTCATCAAGACGGCACGCTCGGGCCAAACCGCCCAGGACATCCAGAGCAACAAGCTGATCTCGGGCCTGCGTGAGCAAGTCGAAGGCGGCAAGATCGTCACGACCGCCGTGGCGCGCTCGATGATCTCGATGGAAAGCCTGTCCGACACCGCGTTCCACGAGCTGGACAACGCCGGCGGCAAGCTGCAGACCGCGCTGGAATCGATCAGCACGAACCTGTTCGGCCAGGACTACAAGCCCACGCACGCTCAGCGCGACGCCGCCGTGATGGCTGGCCTGATGGCCGGTGACTTCGTCGGCACCCTGAAGCGCAAGCACACGGTGGACCAGGTGTCCAACGAGTCGCTGCAAGTGATCGGTTCGGCCAACGTGTCGGGCGCCCTGTCCGAGCGCAGCTTCGGCCTGGAAGCCTACGACGAGCGCGAAAACCGCAACGCCGTGGTCTACTCGATCGCCTACAACTACCAGGCCAGCCGCCAGGACGAGTTCGGCGAGACGCTGTTCCCGACGATCACCCTGACGAACGAAAACGTCGGCTTCGGCATCACCGTCAACCTGATGATGGTCTACGACGCGATCGAGCGCAAGATCTCCGGCGCCGTGACGGACTTCAACAAGAAGAACATCATCCGCGCCGTCGCTGACCCGACGATCCTGAAGAAGGACCAGACCAAGGTCGTGCCCGTGTGGCGCACCGAGAGCCAGGCCAACTTCTCCACGACCATCCCGCACGGCGCCGTCGTCCTGGAAGGCGAGTCCATCGACACCGCTCCTCTGGCCTTCGGCAAGAAGATCGACCTGCTGGGCCTGAGCCAGACCGACGCTCTGCTGAGCACCGGCGTGATGAACCAGACCGACAGCCTGGACCCGGCCGTCAACCTGGCTGCCGTGTACCTGACGCTCGCCAACGACGTCATCAAGGTCAACACGAAGGACCTGGCCTACAGCAACTTCGTGGCCTCGCCGCAGGACAACTACCGCCTGCAAGCGCTGACCTTCCGCACCACCGGCATCATCCTGAACAAGGACACCACGAACCTGGACGGCACCCCGCTGACCGACCTGGCTCTGCTGGCCTCGGCTGACCTGGTCGTGCACCTGGAAATGGTCGTCAACGGCACCGTCAACATCGAAACCGGTGAACTGCAGGTCTACGGCAACCGTGTCGCGGCCTTCAAGGTCTTCGACGCCGCCACCGGCAACGAACTCGACACCACCGTCGCGGGCAACGCCAAGACCGTGGCCGACGCCATCGCCGCCGGCGAGCTGGACAGCTTCGACCTGCTGGCCTACCGCACCAACATGAACCGCCGTCAGCTGGGCCAGCTGATCGACGTGACGAAGTTCACCCAGCTGTACAACGTGCCGCTGCGTTCGCCGATCACCTCGATGCACCCCATCAACAACGACGGCTCGACCGACGCTTCCGACGTGCAAGCGCTGATCGCCACGACCCGCATCCGCATGAGCAACGACGCCGTCGCCGCTCTGATCTCCACCATGGAGACGCTGAGCGCTGTCGTCGACGGTCGCGTGCCTGCCGACAACGGTGGTGCCCTCACCGCCATCGGCCGCTACTACGTGGTTCCCGCCTACATGGGCGACCACATCGACATGAACACCGCCATCGACTCCATCAAGTCGCATGAGCGTGCTGCCGACATCCAGGCCGTGCTGGTCAACCACATCCGCGACATGGCCTACCGCCTGTACCGCGACTCCGAGTACAAGGCTGCGGCCGACGCTCTGAGCGGTGGCATCAGCAAGGTTCCGACCGTCATCGTCGCCACCGACCCGGTGATCGCCCGCTACATCAACGTGGAAGGCGAACTGCGCACGCTGTCCGGCGGCTTCGACATCCGTCTGGTCTCCACCCTGGACCGCCGCGTCCAAGGCAAGATCTTCGTGACCTTCGGCGTGTTCGACGAGACCCGCAACGTCGCTCCGAACCCGCTGAACTTCGGCAACATGGTCTGGGCGCCGGAACTGGTGCTGTCGGCCAACATCAGCCGCAGCGGCACGAGCAAGGAAACCGTGGTCCAGCCGCGTTACCTCTTCGTGAACCACCTGCCCATCGGCGGCGTGATCACCGTGGAGAACATCCCGGCCGTGCTGAACAGCGTCGTCATCGACGTCAAGGTCACCCCGTAAGGACCACTAGCCCTCAGCAATGGGGGCACACCAACCAGGAGACGGGGCCTTCGGGCTCCGTCTCTTTTTATGCCGTCTCGATAAAAGTTCGGGAACATATACTTTATTTGAGATACAACAAGGAACAACCATGAACACTGAAAGCAACATTGGCATTATCGCCAAAGCCATTTACGCATTGGCCTACGAGCTGACCACGTGGATGAAGTTCGAAAGCCCCAAGTCCAAGAAGTTCCGCTTCGACGTGGATATCAAGTACGAGGGTGATACACGTGAACTGCGCATCGAGCGTGATGAACAGGACACCTTCACGTTCTCTCTCTTCAACGACTCCATTGAGGTGTCCTTACGACGAGGACGTCACGCCAGTGATACGAACGTGGTACGACAGCCTCGCTTCACTCTGATGATGTATCGCCCGACGGACGACACCGCTGTCCCGCGCTTAGCGATTCCGAATAAGCCTGAAGAGGTGTTCCCGGACAACGTCTTCCCGTTCTTACACGTGTATGACGTGTTGGAGACTTGTGCGAAGGAAGCTCATCGTTTCCAAGTCTGAAAGAACAACCATGCCCATCGAACCCGGCATCGAGCTGATCGCCGCTGAACTTTATGCCATCGGCTACGAGATCACGGCGTGGATCCACTTCACCGCTCCTGATGAGAGCTACAAGCGCTACCGCTTGCCGCTCGTGCACGACGGTGAGGAATGTGAGCTGCACATCACTGCGGACTACAACAGCAACATCTCCTTCGAGCTGCAACCCTTGATGCGAGTACGTGGCCTCAACCTGAGTGAACCCACGCCCAATCAAGCGGTGCCGATCAAGCGGCGCTGGATCATCTTGACCAAACCCAAGCTCAACGACAGGATGCCTGGAATCAGCGATCCTTCGTACCCGAGCGAAACATTCCCTGCCAACTACGTGCTGACGTTCTTGCAAGGATTGAAAGCCCACGCCGTGCAGTACCACACCTGAGGGAACAACATGCATGCACCTGACACCCCGCATGCAGAGCATGACCCTGTGCTCAAGCATGAGAACTTCGAAACGCTGTACGCTGAGGCCCGAAAGCTCCTGCAGCGTGTATTGCCATCGGACATGAGCACCAACATCGTGATACTGGAAGATTTCCAACTGGAGATCAACGGTCGCATGGTGCCCTTCGTGCTGCGTTTGACAGATCACACGAAGTACCTGTCGAACATGATCTACGTGCAGATCAATCCCACTCGCACTCTGTACTCAACCAGGTGGCACTTTGCGCTGTATGAGCACGGACAACTCGTCAGCGGAGGTGCGGCCGTCGTTCATGCTGGCACCCAAGCGTGGCAACAGGAACACGCCCGCAGTCCCGAGATCGCCAAGATCGCCGCAGACTACCTCGCATCTCAAAACAAGGAAAGTCATGTACCGCAGATGTGAAATCTGTGACGGACTGGAAGACCTGGACCATAAACCCCACTGCCGTTTCTTTGGCAAGCCGGTGACGGGTCACGAGCTCAAGTCCGAAGCAGAGTCGAACCCTGAACTCGAACGTCGAGCCGCCTTGAAGATGGTTCACTTCTTGGCACGTCACAACCATCTCGAATCCCCCATGGGCCGTCAGGCTCAAGCCTGGGTGGAATCTACAACCAAGGTCATTCAAGGAGAAAAAGATGACCATCATCCTCGCAAGCAGTGAGCCGGATCCGGCACTGCAACATGAGAACTTCCAGAAGCTCTACGACGTGGCGCTGAGTGCAGCGCAGTCAGCTCCTTTCATCGAGAAGTCTCAAACTCGGGAGCAGACGTACAAGAGCTGCGCCTTGGTGATGAAGGGTGAGGTCGTCAAGTACAACATCCAGCTCAAGCTCTATCCGCAGATCGGACAGCTGGAAGTCGAGGTGACTGACGACTTCATGTTCGGCGATCGGTGGCACTTTGGCTTCCATCGTGACCTGCCTGGAGAAGTGGTCGGCGGCTACTCGTCACAAGACCCATGCTCGGACACACATCGTCAAATGCATGCTCTCAGCGCCGAGCTCGCCAAGTGCGTCACAGACTTCCTCGCTCAACTCAACCAAGAAGGACAATCTGTCGTGAGTCAAGAAAAAGAAGTATTCCATCCGGTCTGCATTCCGCCGCAGTTCAACTGGGGCGAGACCTACTTGGATCTGTTCTACGTGGTGTCGCACATGTTGCGGCCGTTCGGTGAGTACTTCGGGCCCGCCTACGGCAACGTGGTGAAGCTCAAGATGCACGCCAATGCAGTCTTGCCGCTGGACAACCACAACACCAAGACGGCCGAGACGGTCAAGTTCTCACCGGACCCCCACGCCCACGGTTCGGCCCGTGACTTCAAGGTCACGCTGGGTAGCCACTTGCGGGACTTCCCTAAGCACAGCCTGCACCATGTCTTCTCGGTCTATGAGAACGACAACGAGACCTGGAGCTACCAGTTCTCGATCGGCCTGAACACGTACGGTCGCGTGGAGTTCACGAGCTTCTACGCGGCGCATCCGAAGTTCATGGAGGAAGTCGGCGGCGTGAATGAGGCACGCATCTGGTTTGACCGCATGGTGTTGCAGTGCCTGGGCATGTTGCGGGCTTACAAGAGCCAGCCGAGTTTGGAGGAATAATTGCCATGAGTCACATGTCCGCAAATCCAGTTCCTTTGCAGTACCGTTCCCTGCGTAGTGTCTGGCGCGCTGTACGGCACCCAGGTCTGGCTGACGCGGGCACGCAGTACACACTCCAGCAGCTCTATGAGCAGTTCAGCGCCAAGCTGACGGAGCTGAACTGCAACGGTGTGACCTACGTGGATCAGGTCTACTTCTATGGTCAACGCATGGATCTCTTTGGACACCGTGATCTGAACGGCGAGCATGCCGATCAGCTGCTGGTGACGCTGGCGCACACTTCGTTGCGTGACGCCACACTCACGTGGATGTTGCAGTTCACTGTGAACAAAGAAAACATCGGCACGGTACAGCAGCGCTACGTTATTTCGCCGCTGTATCTGGGCGACGGAGTGACCGAGTTGCCCTACCAGTACGCGCTCACGGTGCTGGGCTCCATCATCGACACCGTCAAGACGTGTCGTCCATCCAACCCTCGATAAATCAACATGACCAACTACGAATTGATGTTAACGGTCAACTACCGGCTGGCTTACCCCGAGGACACGGTGGCCAATCGCAAGATCTTCATCTCCCAGACGGTCTTCAAGTTCCTGGGCTTCCATCATGCGCGCACGCACTGGAAGCTTGGCACCAAGGCGCTGGAGATCTGCCACATGCTCAACATGCGCAGTCTGACCACTGCGGTCAAGACGGGCTTCTTCGGCGAGGACTTCAGCACACTGTCGCTGATGTTGCAGACACCTTTCTTCAAGGAGCGTCTGGCAGAAGTTGAGCTCGCTGACATCGAGAAGATCCAGTGGAAAGTCGACGACATCTTGCTGCCCACGGAAGGCCTGCTGTGGCAAGGTCAGGTGGTACCCGAGATGCGCGTGGATCGGGGAACCTGGATCAAGGTCATGGACTCCGTCATCAATTTTGCCAAGGTGGACACCGAGGCGGGAAAGGAAGCAAAGGTAGGATACCTATGAGCAACTCACAACAATTGCTGCACTTCGATCACATGTACAACATCGGGGAGATCTTCCCCGGCAAGACCGTGAAGGATTTCACCGGTCCGCAGTTGCGTGTGGGGGAGATTCACGTCCGTGACGGCAACGACGTCAGGGTCATCAAAAACCTGGTCACGCAGTTCAACCCGAAAATGGTGATGACGGCTCACGGTCACATGCCGGTGGCAGGGTACGTGGATATGAAGGTGTCCAATCCCCGTCACCCTGATCTGGCCAATCTGCCGGACACGCCTGCCCTGGAAGGCGAGCTGTGCTCCAACGAAGACGGCACATTGGTGCTGTATTCGCGCAGCAACAAGAACCTCGTGGGCTTCAAGCTCGCCGCCATGTTGCCCGTGGATCCGGCTGAAGAAATCGCCGAGGCCCGTCATGAGCTGCGTCGGTACTTCACGCCCGACCAATACGACGAGGCACTTTTCCGACAGTTCGACAACGACTACGGTCTCTTCAAGCCTGAGGCGCGTCGCCGCATCGAAGAACTCAGGAAGATCCTCAACAAAGTTCCCCGTTCGTGAAGAGAGGACCTTCGGGTCCTCTTTTTTTTTTGTCTCCTTAGAAGGAATTTGGGTCACATATACTGTTCTTGACATTGATCCCCTTTTCAATACTAGGAATACCAACATGAATCAACGAACCAACTACATGAAGATGTCTCAAGAGGAACTGTGGACTTTGCACGGCCTGTGCATGGATCACCTGGCTACCTCGACGGGACTTCCGATGCTGTATACGTTCCACATGTCGGTGGAACAGGACACCAAGATGATCCAGTGGGCTGTGGTGATCGAGCGCTCCTCGGAGAACAACGAACACACCACGTATGAGGACACTGTCATCCGCATCACACTCACCCATGAAAAGGGTGAGAACATCTGTGTCAGAGAGATGCACTTCACCAGCTTCAAGCTCCTGCGCACATCCATGGACTGGGTCAAGAAGGGTGAAGCTCTGCACGACGAGGAGAGCAAAGGAAGAGTCTCCTCCAACCGCATGGAAGGCGTGATCCCGCACCTTCTCCAACATGTTCTCGCCGCCCTTCGTGATCGCCGACCCGACACGAAAGACGAGCTCAAGCTCATGATGGCGCGTGTGCCCACTGCACAGACACTCATGCACCGTCTCGAACACATCCTGAACACCGACCATCCGGCACTGACCCGTGAAGTGCGTCAGTTCTTGGACCGTCACATCCTCGACCCGAAGTAAACCTCAACGAGCCCCCGCTATGCCAGGCGGGGGCTTATGCCGTCAACACTACCAATAGGAGTACCACCATGGCAAACGAAAAGATGCCTTTCCTTCTGAAAACGATTTCCGACCTGCTACCGGGCGGCGTGGACAATACACGCTATCCGGTCGCTGTCACCTACAACCCGGATCCCGAGAAGTGGGAGATCCGTGAAATACCTCTGCTCATTGCGCTCAGCAAGAAGCACGAGGACACCCTGCGTCTGGCTCGTCGTGCAGACCACGCCAGCTACTGCGACAAGAAGTTCACCTATAACGGCCAGGACTACTTGCTGCGCAAACAGCATCTCCCGTCCAAACACAGGGAATGGGACGACATCAGTCTGCGGGCCGAAGACGAGTACATGCGGCTGTCCTTCATGTCGCCTCATGCGCCGGATGGTCAGTATGCCTGGTGGATGCACTGCATCATCCCGGGCATGAACAACATTGGTCAGAAGAACTACAACTACGTGAACTACGTTGTCCCCAAAGACAACTTGCCTTTCCCCATTGAAGAATGGGACCAGTTCCTCGCAGCGCTGGACGCCATGCTGCGAACGTGTTTCACCGAAGAGAAACTCAAGGAGATTTTGTCCCATGAGCGATCGAACCCATTCGGCGGTAAACCTTTCCCCAACTAAGCTGCCGATCAGTTGCACTCTGGATCCCACTCTCGTGGCCTACCACGAAGTGGACCTGGCAGCCTACGCCGATCTCGACCCCGAACACACCTCACACCTGGCCAACCAGTTGGCTGTCGTGGCGGAGTTCAACGGAGGGCTGGATCCGAACGTGCACAAGACGTTCATCCATGTTCCTTCCGAACACCTCGTCACGTTTGAAGAAAAGGGCAAGGACCCCGCGTCTGATGCTCGCTACTTCAAGGTGACGGTGACACCCCTGAAGAACCCCGACCGCTGGGGTAAATGGTGGTTTCATCTTCGGCAGCGCGAGCATCGCCAAGGTGACATCATCAGCATGTGTCAGGCCTTCACGAAAGACCCCATCTCAGAAGTACTGCTCACGCAGCTGCTGATTCAGATGGGTCGCATCGTGGAAGTCTGGGCATTGGCGCATCAACGCCAGTGCGAGCAGACCTACCTGAAGGATCCATTCAGTCCGGGGAAACCTGAACATGAATGGCTGCAACACAAGCATCTGGAAGACTCGCCGATTCGCCGGAAGTAAAAATAACGGTAGGTGGGATTATCTATTGAGATCCCATCTATCCGTTCAACCCTGGAGAGTCAGAAATGGCGACCGCAAAAAAGACAGCAGCCAAGAAGGTTGCTGCCAAAACAACCAAGCCGTCAGCAGCGGCCAAGACGACCGACAAAAAGAAGGTCGTGAAGGATCCTGGCGTCGAGGCTGACAAGCCTGTTGTGGCCAAGAAGGCTGCGGCGAAGAAGACACTCGACAAGGCGTCTCCTGCTGTCGCGACCGGTAAGAAGTCTGCCACGGCCAAAAAGGAACCGACCAAGAAGAAGGTCGCCGCCAAGACGCCGGCTTCCACGGGTCTGACTGGCGATGCTTCGCCGCCGGTGGCGCATGTCGTGAGCCGCAACGCCAAGGGTGAGACGGCTGTGGCTGTTTCTACTCCTATCACGACGGCACCGGTGGCTGCACCGGCTCCCACGCCTGCACCCAAGCCCGCTCGTCCGGTCGTGACGCCGCCGCGCTTTGCACCGAAGCCCCCGCCGCCGCCTCCCGCTCCTCCCGCGCCGCCCCCGAAGCCGGCGATCAGCTTCGAAGAAGCGACGACCTCGGAGATGAAGAAGGTCAACGTGAAGAAGTTCCCGCTGGTGCCGCTCTTTGGCGACAGCACGCTTTCGCAGAACAACTTCGCGCGTCCTGCTCCCATCTCGGTGAACATGCCCGACGGCACCACGCAGTCGGTCAAGAGCGGTTTCCTCGCCTTCAACAAGTCCATCGAACTGCTCGCTCTCACCAGCAGCAACGAATGGATCGAAGCCGGCCATGTCGCAGCGGATGACCACATCGGCGACGACATGAAGCTGCTGGCCATCTGCGTGGAACTCGACGGCCAGAACGTGTTCATCCAGGTCAATCCGGACGAGCACCTCTTCAAGCCCGCCGTGGGCAACGCACGCTTCAGCGTGATCAGCACCGAGATCTCCTACTCGCCTGATCCGACGGCCAGTCCCCGCCGCGTCTTCATCATCAAGGTCGAAGGCAACGTGGATCTGGACACCGGTCGCGCTTACCTCAGCGCCACCGCCAACCGGCCTGAACTTGCCCCCATGGGCTTCTTCCTGCAAGGCTCGCGCCAAAGCTACGTGAAGTAAACCTCATAGACCTCCAGGTGCCCTTGCAGGCCCTGGAGGTCTATGCTGTCTGCTTTCTTTTTCTGAAAAATTACAGTCACATATACTCAACCTGAGAGATACCGCATTGATCTCTCAAGATGATAACCCGACGTCTGGTTGGAGTCATCTATTCTCGTCTGGAGAAACAAATGTCTGCAAGTATTTTCCCCGTTGGCCATCAAACCACTTGCCAAATGGGCAACATCCACGACAAGCACGGCTTTGTCGCGGAAGCCAAGGTGACCATCCTCGGTCACAAAATCATCGACCACATGCCCGACCAGCCGCTGTACCTGATCAAGGTCAACGGCGAAGACCGCGTGGGTCGTGCCACCTTGAAGTTGGAAACCGACGACGACATCACGGCCGAGCTCTACTGCACGGCCAAAGCTTGGTATGGCTCGGCCGCCATCCCGGGCGCAGCTGAATCGTTCGAAGCTGCCGTCAAGCGCCTGTTCTGAATTCCTTTCCCTCCTCCCCAAATACCACCACTAGGAACACCATCATGAAACTCATTCTCACCGCTACCGAAATCGCCTCCAGCGCCAAGCTCGTCACCGGCGTCATCCTGCAGATGCCCGGCGAGACCGACTGGGAGCTGATCGACAAGCTGCGCGATCCCAAGGACTTCCTGAAGAAGGTCGTCACCTCGCCCAAGCATGGCTTCACGGTTACGCTGCCTGACTGCAGCACCCCTGCCAATGAAGAGATGATCGACGCCGAGGACGTGGCCCATCTGCGTCTGGTGATCGAAGTCACCGAAGCCGAGTACCTGGCCATCAACAAGCTGCTGTCGCGCCACACCGGCACGATCATCAGCCTGGTCAAGATGTACATGTCCTTCGTCGAGCTGATCGGTAGCCTGATGAAGACCTTCGTCGACGACATCGGCGAGCTCACCGAGACCACGCTCAAGTTCGGCCAGGACATCGAAGTCGAGAAGGCCGACAGCGGCATCGACAACGCCGACACTCCGGCCTGATACGTTTCCTCCCTCAGCTCTACCTCCCTGGAGCTGCTTCAGAGCCGCCTGGACCGAGAAACCCAGGCGGCTCCTTTTTTACCGAGGAAACCTCATGGCCATCCATGCCGAACAAGCCAACCGCAACATGCGGTGGAAGTCTTACAAGCGCTTCACGGCTGCTGAAATTGAAGCACACATTGACTGGTGTTTCAGTCGACCCATTCAAGGCTTCTGTCCCTATGAGAAGCCGCCGGTGGGTTACCGCGAAGAACCTCGTTCGCCGTACGAAAACCAGGTGTACTACATCGAGCTGTCCAATCCTGGGTATGTGACCAAGCGCGTCGTGGCTCTGCTCAACGCACGCTACCGCCGCGCGGACTGGGAGAGCGTCACGCTCATGCCCATGGCCATCAACGCCCGTACCCATAACCGCGTCTTGCGTCTGTCGACCAAGTCCGGTCTCTGTCTGTAAGTCTTCCCCAACCCCCCGTTCCCTCACCACCGCTCTCGAAAGGAGTCTTTACCATGGGCCTAGCCCAAACCCACGATCAACCCCTGGTCATCACGAGCTACCACCCCTCGCCCTTCGGTGCGCTGGGTGATTGCAAGACCGAAGCCTGGAAACAGGCCGAACGTCAGCGTGCACAGCGGGAGATCTTGGAGCGAGCCACCCGCGAGTGGCGCAACAACCGCTTCAAGAACTGATCAGCGAGGCCAACTCGACACGCCTCGAAAACGCTACAACTACACCCCTTTTATGGGGTGTGATCGTCGGCGTTTTTTTTTTGTGGTGACCACACATGTTATGTTCCGACACCCTTATTCGGAGTACTCTACATGTACAAGATTTATACCCAGAAGCCCAAAACCGCAGAGATCAAGGTCAAGGTTGAACTGGGGACGTTCAAATTCGGCAAGGTTCCCCGCGCCGTGTTCCTCGGCATCGGCAACAAACCCCAGCGTTATGCCAACTACCTGGCCACGGCTTTCACGGAAGCCGGCATCGATGTGCTGCGCCTGCTGGCGCACGTGCATCTGCAAGGCTGTGAGCATGGCGACATGCTGCTCGTGGGGGAGCGCGACAAGCCCTACCACGCCCAAGTCGTCAAGGAGTTCCTGGAGGCCAACGCCAGCTTCCTGGACACCGTCATTCCTTACCTGTTCCCGGGCAAGAAGACGGCCGCTGAGGGTGCGGAGCCGGCTGAGTTGCCCGAGGAGCTCAAGGAGAAGTTCGAGCGCGAGAAGATGACGCCGCTGTCCAGCTCCAAAATGACGCTGGCAGACCTGCCGGAAGACGATCGCAACCAGATCCAGGCGTTGATCGCTGCGGACCAGGCTCGCCAGGCGGAAGAAGCTGCCAAGCCCATCCCGATCACGCTGAGCGAACTGCCTCTGGCTGGCGAGAGCGCGCAGCCTGAGACCAACGAAGCATCTTCTTGAACTCAACTAGGTAGGGAACAGCACAACATGTTGCGCACCATCATCAAGCGAAGCGGGGAACGTGAGCCGTATGACCCCGTCAAGCTCCAGAAGTGGGTGATCTGGGCGGCGGACCACATCCGTGCCCGTGTGGACTGGTCCAAGATCATCACCAAAACGGTGAAAGCGGTCAAGGGCGAAGAGATCAAATCGCAAGATCTGCAAAAAGAGCTGATCAAACAACTGGTGCGGGCCAAGCGCTGGCCTGAAGCCCTGATGGCTGGCCGCCTGTACTCGGCGCTCACCCACAAAGAAATCTTCGACGACAAGCTTCCCACGGTGCGCAAGCTCCAGTCGAAGCTGGAAAAGCTCGGCCTGATGACCAAGCTGCCGTACACCGACGAGGAGTACGCAGCCATCGAGCGCATGGTCGAGCATGACCGGGACATGCACATGTCCTATGCGCAGGTGCGTCAGGTCCGCAAGAAGTACGCCATCCAGAACATGGTCAAGGGCATCGAGTACGAGACGCCCCAGTACGTCTTCATGCGCATGGCCATGAAGCTGGCGCAGAAGATCGACGTCGACAAGCGCCTGGCGCAGGTCAAGAGCTTCTACGACGACCTGTCGTTCAGCCGCATGAACGCGCCGTCGCCCAACTACCTGAACCTGGGCACGCCCCTGAACGGCCTGGCTTCGTGCTGCCTGATCGCCTCGGGTGACGACGCCATGAGCCTCACGATCGGTGACCACATCGCCAACGTGATGACGTTCAAGTCCGCCGGCATCGGCAACACGCTCATCACCCGCTCCGTGGGTGACCCGGTGCGAGGTGGTCGCATCCGCCATCTGGGCAAGATGGGTTACTACGCTGCCAACTCCAAGGCGGTGAAGGCCAACATCCAAGCCGGTCGTGGCGGAGCGCTCACCAGTTACTTCTCGATCTTCGACCCGGAGAACGAGACCATCATCAATGCGCAGAACCCGCGCACGGTGGAAGACAAGTCCAACCGCGACATGCATTTCGCGGCACAAGACAACCGTCTCTTTGCCCTGAAGGTGATGAACAACGAAGACATCTTCCTGTTCAACGTCTTCACGGCTCCGGATCTGTTCTGGGCCATGTTCTCGGGTGACCAGGACAAGTTCGACGAGCTGTACGCCAAGTACGAAGCCGACACGTCCTTCAAGAAGACGTACGTCAGCGCTCGTGAGCTGCTGGTGAAGTTCTACGGCCAGCGCAACGAAGTCGGTACGCTGTACCGCATGCAGGTCGACGAGGTCAATCGTCACACGGGTTACCAGGAGCGTGTCCTGAGCTCCAATCTGTGCGCGGAGATCACGCAAGTGACCTACCCGTACTACGACATGCGTCACCTGTACTCCAAGGAAGCGCACGGGTTCGTGAAGTTCACGGACACCGAAGGCGTCGAGCACAACCTCGACTACTCGCGCAAGGTGCAGATCGCACGGGCTGACAAGGCGTTCGTCTCCTTCATGGGCAACGTCCTGGCCGGTGACATCATCAACGGCTCCACCACGGTGGCTTCCGTCGAAGAAGTGCGTCAGGAGTCGGAAATCTCGACCTGCTCGCTCGGTGGCATCGTCATCACGAACATCGAGAACGACGAGCAGTACGAGCAGGCTGCGTACAACAACCTCCTGATGATCGACGAATGTATCGATCTGACGGAATACGCGTTCCCGCATCTGGAGTTCACCGCCAAGTCACGCCGCAACGCGGGCGTCGGCATCCTGGGTCTGGCCTACCACATGGCCCGCAAGGGTCTGAAGTACGACACCCCGGAAGGTCTGAAGGAAATCCACCGTGTGGCCGAACGCCACATGTACTTCCTGATCAAGGCGGCGATTCGCATCACCGAAGAGCGTGGCGTCTGCGACTGGGCTCACAAGACCAAGTGGGCCAACGGCTGGCTGCCGATCGACACGTACAAGCGCTCGGTCGATGAACTGGTTCCTCACGAGCTGGTCTACGACTGGGAGTGGTTGCGTGCTCGCATCATCGAGCTCGGTGGTCTGCACTTCAGTTCGCTGTGCGCACACATGCCGACCGAGTCCTCCTCCAAGGCTTCGGGTGCTCCGAACAGCGTCTACCCGGTGCGTGACCTGGATCTGAAGAAGACCGACGTCGCCAACGCCCTGGACTGGGTCGCTCCGGACAACGACATCCTGGCCGATGCTTACCAGCTCGCCTGGGAGATCTCGCCGGTGGATCAGGCCAAGTTCTACGCCGTGATCCAGAAGTTCACCGACCAAGCCATCAGCGCTGACTTCTACCGTGACCGCACGAAGAAGATCATCGTCGAAGGCAAGGAAGTGACCGCTCCTCTGACCGACGACGAGCTGATCGAAGAGTACCGTGCTTGCGTCAAGTACGGCGTGAAGACTCAGTACTACAACAACAGCTTCACCGGCGGCAAGAAGATCGACAAGATCGTGCTGAAGGACCAGCCGCAACCGGTGGCCGTGGAAGAAACGGCAGCTCCGCAGATCATCATCACTCCGAGCAAGGACAACTCGCCTGCTCACATTGTCCTCGAAGACGGCAAGATGCCGATGATCGCTGAGCAAGTCCGTACTGAAGCTGCGCACGCGGTGAGCACTGATGCCCTGGATGACCTCCATGGCGTCGAAGATGCAACGGCCGGTTGCGCGGGTGGTTTCTGTACCCTCTAACAACAAGCATCATGGACAAGACCAACAACATTTTCGACTCCGACAAGGACTACAAGTCCAAGACCGGTTCGATCTTCCTGGAACGCCGCAAGGGTCTCCTGGACAGCATCAACAAGCGCCTGCCTCTGATCTGGGCGCTGTACAAACAGCTCAAGACGATGGACTGGGACGAAAACGAGTTCCCGTACGGCGACTGCAAAGCCGAGTTCATCCTGGGCAACAAAGACGCCTCCGAGGCGATGATCGAAACGCTGGGCTGGCAGTGGGAGACGGACTCCGTCGCCGCGCACCACCTCGTGCCGTTGATGGCACCGTTTGTCTCGTCCTCGGAGTACTGGGTTGCGCTGTGTCGCATCCAGGACAACGAAAACGTCCACGCGCTGACCTACTCGGAAATTGTACGTGGCAGCTTTGACGACCCGGACGTGGTCATGAACAGCGTGCTCGAATCTCAGGAACCGCTCAAGCGGCTGGGAGGCGTCACCAAGATCATGGCCGAAGCCCTGGAAGTCGGTGCTCGCATCACCCTCGGCGAGATCGACCGTGAGTCCGATCAAGCACGCGACGTGGCCATGAAGCTGCTCGTGGCCATCTTCTGCATGGAGCGTGTGCAGTTCATGCCCAGTTTCGCTGTGACCTTCGGCGTCACCGAGACCTACGGCGCGTACATGCCCATCGCCAAAGCCGTGCAGAAAATCTGCAACGACGAGTACAACATCCACGTCGAAGTGCAACGCGAAGCGCTGCGCAACGAGCTCTCGATCGACATCGGTCGTGCGAGCTTCGAGCGCATCCGCCCTGAAATCGAAGCGATCGTCCGAGAAGTCGGCGAATGCGAACTGAACTGGACTCGGACCTACCTCTTCCGCAACGGTCGAGAGATTCCGAACTGCACGGCGGACAGCCTGTGCGACTTCGTGCGCTTTGCGCTCACGGACGTCTACAACGAACTGCCTGGCATCGAGAACCCCTTCGGTAACGTGACGGAAAATCCGCTCCCGTACATGGAAGACTGGGTCGAGATGGACAAGAACCAGGCCGCACCCCAAGAAGAGAAGACCGGCAACTACTTGCTCGGTGGTCTCGTTCGCGTGGCGGGCGAAAAGATCTACGATACCGCTGGTATCTGACACAACACCACATGTACGAGGAGGGCCAAGTGCCCTCCTCGTACTGCCGTCTTGCTGATCCGTTTCCTAAACTCAAGGTAGCCACATATACTTTCCTTGAACTGGAGACTGGATTATGAGCAGTGAACCACTGATTCGTACCTTGCATCTCGAAGGGAAAGAACTCTTCGATCATTTCGTCAGCAACGACCAGCCGATCATTCGGTACAGTCGGACGTACATCAACAACAGCAGCGAAAAGATTTTCGTACTGCACCGCAACAACCTGAGTCTGCCTTTCAAGGCGACGCTGGACCTACGCTATCCTCAGGGTGACTTCATTGTTCGCTCGACTTGGCAGTTCAACGGCTACGAAGCTGTGGCTGATGTCAAGAAGAGCATTCAAAACACCCTCGCACATCACGGCTTGGTCGAAGGGGATCTGAAGATCCTTGACGCTCGTATCCGTGAAATGTGGAACCGCAATCACACCAATCCCCGTGTCACGGTGATCATCGACCGGCAGCTGCCAGTGCGAGTCATCAAAGAAATGGGGGCGGCGTATTTGCACGACGAAGACGTCGTTTTGTGCCTGGCCGACAAAGCGCACACGCTGGCGCACCCCTACAGCTCTGGCGGGGTGATCGATCCAGAACAACGCGACTACATCTCTCGCAACAATGTCTCGGGTTTCTTCGTGGAGCTCATCGACAATGAGCGCAACGTGAGTTCGCGCTTCATGTACGTTGGCAAGAAAGTCGTGGAAGTGCCTTCTAGTGTGGATCACAGTCGTAAGTCTGGGATCTATTTCAACTATGCACAAAACCACCCACTGTCTGGGGCTCATCTTGAGAAACAGTTCTGCACGCTTGAAGAGGCGGAAGGAACCGTTGGTCTGTACAGGACTCGCGATGAAGCGATGTCGGGCGGTAACCCTGACATCATCTCTAAGACAGACTACGAGAACGCCAAGCGCGAAGCCGCTGAGTCGGCCTTGCAGCTCGAACGTGCCCGCAATGAAAACGCGGTGCAAAAGGAAGAGCTCGAACGCTTGCGCAATCTGCGCGCCGACTACTACGAGGAACGCAAGTACCAACGTAGTGACAATTACGAGCAGCGCAGTGCGAGCCGTAAAGACAGCAGTGAAATCCTGAAGATCTCTGCGGCTGCCATCGGCGCCGGTTTGGCTGTGTTCGGATACATGAAGAAGAACAAAAGCTAAACCCAGAGACACCTTTTCAACCCTTGCAATTAAGGACCTAGCTCGATGAACGCACTCATGAGTGAACTCATGGCTCGCCATACGCCGCAGATGAACGCCGCCGTCATGAACGGCCTGGCCTGCCTGCACATGCGCGGCGCCCAGGAGTACATCCATCGCGTCTTTCTCGGTGTGAACAAAAGCCTGGAAAGTCATGGGCTCAAGTACATCGGCTACGAACCCTGCACGCCCGAGGAGGCGTATGGGGAAGCCACGAAGGTGCGCAACAACAAGCGCGTCTTCGACATCGCTCAGACCAGCATCTACATGGTGCGCTACAAGTTTGAGTTCAACGGGAAACCCATTCCCGACCGCTACATCTATCTGCCCTACGTCGAGGACGGCGGCCTGATGCACATCAGCGGCTCCTTGTATCACCTCTCGCCGGTGCTCTCCGACAAGGTGATCTCGCCCGATACGCACAGCATCTTCGTGCGACTGCTGCGTGACAAGGTGACGTTCCGTCGCTGCTACCATTCGTTGGTGATCAACGGGGTGCGTGAGACGGTGCAAGTGGTCTGGTCGCAGATCTACCGCAAGCAAACCGACAAGCGTCGCATCCAGGCCACTACCAAGGCCGAGACGACGGCAGCTCACTACCTGTTCGCGAAGCACGGCTTCAAGGACACGTTCCTGCGCTACACCGGGATGGTGCCGCAGGTGAGCGAAGGCGGCTTCAGCGCTCAGACGCATCCGCCCGAGCAGTGGATCCTCTGTGAGTCCTCGGCCACGTCCACCCACGTCAAGCCGCGCACCTACATCGGGGAGTACTACAACCCCACGCGGATCCAGCTCGCGATTCCTCGTGAATCGTGGACTCCGATGGCGCAGTCGCTGGTCGAAGGTTTCTTCTACGTCGTGGATCACTTCCCCGACCGCTTGAAGGCCGAACACCTGGAGAGCACCGCGCTGTGGATGATCCTGCTCGGACACATCATCTTCAGCGGCCAGTTCGGCGAGAACAAGCTGTACCAAGACATCCAAGAACACTTCAAGTCGCTGGACGAGTGCGTGGACCAGATCATCGCTGAGAAGTTGGCGGAGATCGGGTACAACATCAACAACTTCTACGACCTGATGGCCATGGTCATGGGCACCTGGAACGATCTGGTCTCCACAACCGAGCGTTCCAACTTGTCCATGTACGGCAAGAACCTGGAGATCTTGTACTACGCGTTGTATCCGATCACCTCGGATATCTTCCTGGTGAACTTCAAGCTCAACAAGCTGGCGAGCAAGAAGAAGTTGACGGACAACGACGTCATCGAGACGTTCAACCGCAATTTGAAGGTGCGTGCTATCTTCGAGCTCAGCTCCAACTCGCTCGTCGCCGAGCCCGTGTCGTACTCCGGGGACCACAAGTACCCGAAGATCACGTCGCGACTGGCCAGTCAGGAAAGCTGGCAGGGTCAGGGTGGACGCCGCAAGCGTCTGGTCATTGGTCCTGACCAGTACCTGGACACGAGTCAGATCGAAGTCGGCAGCGTGTTGTTCCTCTCCAAGAGCAACCCGTCGCCGGCCACCAAGATCAACCCGTACGTGCACATCGACCTTGGCACCAGCACGGTGGTTCGCAATCCCGAACTCATCGAGACGCTGGAGAAAACGCAACGACTTCTGGACAAGAGATGATTCGAGACCTGGTCAGCTTCATACGAGCTGTCGAGACATTCGCATCGGAGAACGTGTCGGAGCTGGCGGAACCGCTAGCAGATGGCACGTTCGTTCACTCGACAAGCCCTGAGTTCTACCACAACGCCACCCTCGACCAGATGGAGCGTTTGCAGGACATTGAAAGCAGTGCAGCAGAAGTTTTGCTGGACGGCGCAGGGCTGGTCAATGAGCAAGTGAAAAACAAGCTCAAAGCAAAAGGCATGGAGGTCGTGAGACTCCCCGTGCGACTACAACCTCTCGTCTACGGATTGAAGACCCACCAGTTCACGATTCCCTTGTGCTTTGACTGACAAGGGCGGAGTCTGCTTGTAAGCGTTTTCAGTCATGTAAACTTTACGAGTAAGACCACCAAAAAGGAGATTTCCATGGGTCTTCCGGTCCCTGCGGAATATCCGCTGACACCGATTGTGTACTTCGACGGGTCTCAACCCCCGTTCGTGCCGATGGTTCCCGTGATGCCCTCCGTGCAGCACGTGCTTCCCTCGGTGGCTGCAGCCGTCGCTAACGAAGCGGCGAGCAAGGCTCTGGCGAATTCGGCGCGCATGTTTGCGCACAACCTGATCTCTCAGTCCAATTACGCCAATGGCGTCTTTGGTGAAGTGGTCAAGCTGTGCTGCGACTACGTTGCGCTGAACTTGGCCAAGGGCATTGCTCGCACGCCCGAAATGGCGATCCCTGAGGCTGTTCAGACCGTGCTGTCTTTGTACACCAGCACACTGCTCTTTCAGTATCCCGACTTGAGAGCGCTTGTTGACCAACGTGTCATCAATGCCGCTTCCGAGAATGCTCCACAGCTTGAAAATCTAAAGAAGGAGATTGCAGACATGCATCACTATCCACCAGGCCACGGGATGCCTGGACCGAGTGGCCCAACCGGCCATCTAGGCGGAGGCTATCAAGGCCACGGCCACGTGGGTGCTTATGCGCATGCACCTACGCCCGGCTACGGTCCTGGCAGTCACTATCCCGCCTACCCTCAGGGTGGTCACTACCCGATGCATAATCGCCCCTACGGCGGTCCTGCTCACGGTGGCTATCCTGGCGCTCAATATCCGAATGGCGGCCATCCGAGCCAACATGTCGGACACGGCAGCGGTTTTGGCCACCATGGTGGACGCACCATGTCGGTCAGCACTGCCCTCTCCCATGCCAGCGGCATGCAGGCCTCGCAAGCAAGCAGTGATCGCTTCGCGAGTCGTCCGCAACGCGGCGTGACTCATCATCAACAACAAAACCATCAACCGGCGCCCGCACCTGCAACCGAGAAAAATGCTGTCGCGGCCGCCTCCGAGGAATTGACCATTGCCCAGGGGAGCGAAATGGATCGCGCTGCACACCAACTGACGTACTTCGGATCAGCCTACAACCAGGACCTGCGCCCCCGAGCGCAGCGCTTCATACAGTCGGCTGCTGCGATGACGGGTGCCAACGCGGACCAACCCCAGCAACACGTCTATTCGACGTGGCTCATGTGCTCGACGCTGGATGACGCCATCACGATGGGTCGCTCCAAGCAGTACGAGACCCAACAGGTCAACAGCCGCCAAGATATCTATCGCTGTTTCGCGGTGGTCGCACGACCCATCACGAGCGTGGAAGACATCGACGCGGTCATGAAGAAGCTCCTGGAAGCCAACAGCTTCAAGGGCCTCGCGACCAAGATCCATGCAACGGCCATCGCCCTGGAGCAATCCAAGGCGGAGATGAAGACCGAGGACCCCGACGCCATCGTGTCTTTCCTGCAGACGGTGGACAACCGGATGACGGACCTCATCAACGGCTTCCTGCAGATCAACATCGGTCTGGCAGGCATGAAGATCGACAGCTTCACCGAAGACGCACCCGGCCTGCTCGACTACCTGGTCGGCAAGGGCGGCGGTCTGGCGCAAGCCTATCAGGAATTCGAGAGAGAAGTCTTCTCGGTTCTGAGTGGCGAGGAGTTCGATCAGGACGCCCTCTCGGCGGCCTACGAAGGTCTGGAGATTCCGCCTGGTCTGAAGTACACGACCATCCCGGAGAACTACTCCATCACCTTCCTGTTCATGAACTCCCGTGAGCTCGGCTGGACGGTGGGTGATACGCCTGTGCGCGTCAACCGCCGCACGGCTCCCACGCTGCACCGGGTCATCGAGTCGCTGGTCGAACACAAGAAGAGCATGGGCCTGCCCACGCTCAACGACGTGATCGTCACCTCCGACAACACGACCTACCGCATCTATCGGGACTACCTGCGCGCAGGCGAGTACCTGATTTCGACGAAGTAAGGTCACAAGCCTCACCAGCACATCCGCAGGCCGGTCAAGCCTGCGGATGTGTGTCATTTTCTTTTTCAAGGATACACAGTGGCTACACAGGCCGAACTCTTAGAGCAGATGCGACCACTGTTGGTCGAGCTCGCTGCCATCGCTGACGGTGACTACAACGTCAATGAACGCAACCTCTGGAAACGTTGGTTCGGCAAAGAGCGCGGCGGTTGGCTGTACGTGGAGTCCAATGAAGATCGCGGCAAGATCGATATTGCGTCCGCATCCGATCGCACGACGCACAATCCTCACGCCGGCAAGTACTACTCGGTCTCGTTCACCAAACACGGATCACTGGAGTACTTCATGGAGGCCATCCTGACCCTGCGGATCAAGTGGGATCACCACGGCAGGAGCTCCGTCGAAGATCTCCAACAGGCTTTCACGTTCGTGACTTGGTTGCACAAGAAACTCGTGATCGAGAAATACCCTCGCGCCAACGATCAATAAACCCACCTCTCTATTCGGAACCATCATGACTCAAGAAAACAGCATCTCCGGTGAAGACCTGGAGCAAATGCGGCGTGATTCGACCGACCGGGCTGCACAAGAGATGAACTCTCTGCACGGTCGCGATCCCAACGCTCAGATGAACATCCAGATGGATGAGATCCTGGGTCACGCCAGCCAACAGGCCAAGAGCTACGACTCGTTGTTCGTCGAAGCCATCGGTCCGATGTTCTTGCTGCCTGAAGGCGAATCCTCGGTGAAGATCCGCTTCAACACCACGACGGCTGTGCGTCAGGTGCGCGAACTGCCCTGGGACAAGCTGCCACTCAAGGAAGATCGCACGGAAGAGCAGATCAAAAAGGAAGTCGCCTATCTGACCTTCAAGCGCCAGTGGACGCTTGTGGCCGAAGCGTTCCAACAGATGCTCTCGACCAAGGCATCGCTCGTGGACATCGACTGCGTGTTGCCCGAGGACATCGACTACAGGCCGTACTTCCACAGTGACGAAGTCAAGGTGGCCGACGTCAACGGCAGCAAGAACAAGGCCGAAGTCATCCGTGCTTGGCTGGAAGTGGCCATCGGCAAGATGGTGCACAAGTCCGGCTACCTTCAAGCGCACAAGAAGGCTTTCGACAAGGGTCTGACCGACGAGGACGGCAAGTCGCTGTACGTCAAACCCACCGTCTCGATCCTCACGCCTTACAACAGCGTGATCGGTCCCTACCTCTTCGAGAGCAGCTCGATCGAGGTGGAGTACGAGTCGGCACCGACGGATAGCGACGAAAAGCTCACGGTGAACTTCATCCCTGTGCTGATGATGGGCGACCACGACTACTTCGCCATCTTCCATGCCGGCGAGCAAGAAGACGTGAACCTGCAAGCCGTGTACTCCATGGGTGTGCTCGCACGCCGCCCCTCGCTGGCCATCGTCCACGGTCAAGGTGGTGATCGTCACGCACTGTGCGGCCTGAGCGCTGCCTTCTTCCCCATCAACCCCGTCGTGCATCATTTCTCGATCGACGAACGTCTGTAAACCAGGCCAAGAGCAGGTGGGGAAACCCCCTGCTTTATGCCGTCACCGTAATTTAATTCGATTGATGTCCTGATGGTTTGGAGCAGCTAGCTCCGACTACAATTCTTCATGCAGGTTGAGGGATATGGGACATCGTCGAAACCACCACGAGGGGGTCGATGACATGGAGCAACATGGCATCAATCCACAGTCCAGTCAAAGCCGCCATGGACCTGCCCCGTCTAAACGGGAGCTGCGGCAAATGTGCATTGCGAGAGATCGCAACAAAGCACGCACCACTTATCCCGAACGGGAACAGGAGCAAAGCGTGAGCGCGATGTTCCGGTAGAAAGGAATTGATGGATTCCATTGACAAAAGCAATCAGGCTGATGTCTCATATGAGATGTTCGCGGAAACAATGATCCGCAAGGAGCCTGAATTTCCGAGCGTGCCTGACGCTGAGAAACTCACTGCATTCAACGCACGTCAACTGGCGCTTGCGGATCCTGACTTCATGACGCAGATCGCCGCAGACCGGGAACTCGCCGCCCGTCGCTTCGACGACGCCGTACCCTTCGCAAGTGAGGTGATGGAGAAGTTGCGCAGCATCGCCAAGGAACACGATCTCATCATCGTGACGCCCAGCGCCAACAGCCGCTACAAGACCAGCTTCTTGCGCTTCGGTCAGAACGCGGGCAAGTCGGCGGCGGATGACCTGGTCTGGATCTCGTTGGAGCAAACTGGCCTGCTGGAGAAAGCAGTGATGAAGCTGGACAAGTTGAAGCCTCGCACTGAGGAAACCGACAACACCACTCGCGTCTTCGTCACTCACCGGCAGTTCGGCAAAGCCTTTGCGCAGGAGCAATATCGGCGTGGCGGCTTCGCTGACATCCCGATGGATCGCGACATGCGTTCTCGTTCTGAGCGACGCGGCCACCAACCCAAGAAGCAACTCAAGGGTCAGGACTATCTGAGCCTGCGCAAGGGGTACTGACATGCAGCCGCATGATCCGTTCTTCGATGGTCCTCGGGGGATGTTCCTGAAAACCAAACCTCACGTGGTCGAAGTCAAACTGTTTCCCGGTCAAACGGAATACAGGGACGGTAACCTTCAGGTGAGCATCCAGCCGAGCACAGCGATGACCACCATCACGATCTGCTACAAGACCGGTTCAGTTTCCGTGGATCCTCCGACCACGGTCAACTTGGTCTTCACCAGAACCGCCGACTACACGGGAGCCAACAAGCTTGCCCTCAAGCCTCGGCCTCCCAAGCAAAACTACCTCAACCTGCGCAAAGGAAGGTGGAACTCATGAACATCAACGACATCCTCAAGGATGGCGGCATCCCCAAAGGCAAGAAGATGGTCATCGTCGGTGGTGCGGGTCCTTGGATCGGTGCTCTGGCAGCGATCGCCGGTGGCGCCAAATCCGGCGACAAGGTGATCCTGGACGTCGAGTCCGATCCCCCGACGTTGGACGGCGTGGAGATTCAGCTCAACGCCACCTTCGACCGCCAGAAGTACCGCGAGTACCAACTCGATGCTGTCAAGTTCATCAAAGACAAGGTGTTGATCGTTGATGACGGCAATCCCTTCAAGGCGCTGGAACATCACTCCAATCTGATCGAGGCTCACCTCAACGGCAAGCGCGATCCCGAAATGCAAGCCTTCTTCAAGGACTGGGACCGCGCTGCGCAAGCAGACGGGTTCAACCTCACCGAGGCAACTCCGGAAGAGCGCCCCGAAGACCTGCCCAAGCGCAACGTCAACGGCAAGCGCATGGCCAACCAACCTCTCGATCGTCGTCAGAACTACCTCACCTTGCGTAACAAACGCTGGTAAACACCCCGTCACAGGAGCGCTCCCCAAAAGGGAGCGCTCTTGTTACACTTTCTTTTTTTATGCGGAATCCTCTGGGGTTAGACACCTTTACCCCGTGAAAGGAGGAGCCGATGCTACAGGAGAAACAAGAACATCCGCTGATTCTTGAATTGAAAAACCTGAAGTCGGCGATTGCGGCGTGTCCCGTGAGTCCTGAGCGTGAATACGCTTTGCACCGGGCCGATCTTGCAATACGTTACGCACAGTCCGTCATTGGACTTTACGAAGGACACCGTGATCGGCTTGTCAACACAGCGCTCGATGTAGGGAAGATACCCAAGAAGTTCTCCGACATCTTCAAACTTCCGTCATTCAACAAGAAAAAATAACTAGGGGCTGACCAACGTAGTCAGCGCCAAGTGTATCTCCTAGCTCACGAGGGCAGAGCGTTCACAGTACGAAGGGAGTACTTTGAAGTGAAATTTAGCCATAGGGACCAGTTACTCGGGTTTGTTGCTGCTAGCGAGTACATCACCGTGAATGAAGTGCTCTGCAAGTCCTTGCAGGTCTTCAACATCTACGAACGCTCCGATGCGTTCCTGGAGAGTCGCGTTGGTGGAAGAACTGCCTATGTTGATCAGATGGACTATGTTG